>Ga0114993_10000293_pt1 | contig 58078 bp, 54 predicted proteins | sample ArcticOcean_MG_C_FD_87042 | JGI IMG/M metagenome (GOLD analysis project Ga0114993, IMG submission 87042) | Marine microbial communities from western Arctic Ocean - ArcticOcean_MG_CB2_150 | ecosystem: Environmental > Aquatic > Marine > Oceanic | place: Arctic Ocean: Canada Basin | collected... | reverse complement strand
CCGCCGCTCTGAAGCCAGATGCCTGCTTTGCGGCCACTCAACGCATGGGCACCACCGGTGCTCCAGATGCTTGCCTTACCGGTCTTACCGTTCACAGCGGTGCCCGCCCGGAAGCTGGTTTTGCCGTCTTTACCGAACAGACCGGTGCCTTCTAAGACGCTGGCCTTACCTGTCCACAACGCATGGGTGCCACTGCTCTGAAGCACGATGCCCGCCTTAGTTTGGCCTGGTGCTTGAAGCACGATGCCCGCCTTGTCGGTATTACCCGCACCGGTGCTTTCTGTGACGTTGGGCTTAGGGGTCATCCAGATGATGCCGGTTTTTTCTAAACGACCGGTGTCTATGGCTTTAGGTGCTGCTTGTTCCACAAACGCAGGAGCCAACCTGGCCTGCTGAGCCTTAGGCATCCTCAAAAATGCAGCATTACGAGTGAAATCGACATCACCACCACCACTGGTAGCCACCACCCCAACCACCACCAACACAGCCATCGCCACTACGCCAACCAACTTGCGAACGTTCTCAGACATAACCGCAACCGTAGTTGCCTAAAACGACAAAAGACCGCCCCCGAAGGGCGGCCATTGTCGATAAATGAGTTTTGTTATTCGGTTTCGATGAAGATGCACTCGCCGGGGCATTCCTCAGCCGCGTCGATTAATGCATCGATGTCCTCGTCGGGGACGGTGGCCATGCCTTCGGACATCTTGTGGGCGGGTTCACCTTTTGGGGTGCCGTCTGGGCCGTAGATATTTGGCCACGGGGCTTCCTTTACATAAGCCAATCCGTCGTCGTGCATGTCAAAAACTGATGGGCAGATCTCCACGCAGATGCCATCACCGGTGCAGAGATCTTGGTCGATCCAAACTTTGACCATGTGACCATTTTACTTTCTGCTAGCTGTGATGCTCGCAGGGGGCAGCCGTCTTCTTTGAGACCTGCTGGCCTGTGGCTATGGCGGCAACGGCAACGACTGCTGCGACCTGACTGCCAGTCAATGGCAGGAATGCTGCGATGGCAGCAATCACCACCTCAACTAGAGCAAACAATTTGGCGGGGTGAAGGTTCTTCACTAACGCTCCTATCACGATGCCTGAGCCACCTTGGTTGTGTTGGCGGCAGGCTTGCGGGGCTTCAATTCGGTGACGTTCGATTCGTGCAGCCATTCGATGTGAACTCGGTCGGACAGTTCGTCGACGTTTTCTGGTTTTCGGTTAGAGATGAATCGCGGGTCGACTTGGATTGTCTCAATTAGCGAGATGATGACATCACGCTTTTGTTCTCGGCTTAGTGATTGCCAGAATGACCCTTCGCCAATTAGCCCTGTTTCTTGATCCCAGTCCAAGAGGTCGGCAAGGTCGGTTGCCGGTGCTGGTAGTTCCCCTAATTCAGCGACCAACGTGTTCTTCATTGTGTTTGCGGTTGTTTCAAGGTCACTGAAATCTCGTGACTCGATGTCGCCAACTAAGAATTTCTTGTTGAGTATCCGAAGCCGTTCATTGATCTCGACCAACTTGGCTTCGACCTGAGCGCGACGTGAGCGGTCAGCCGGGTTGAAGTGTCGCTGTACCTGTTGAGCAATCTTGATTGACAACTTGCTGCCTGGTTCCAAGCCGCCAATGAATTTCATTACTTCAAAGCCAACGAGATCATCAACGCCTGCCATGTCGATGACAGATTGACGTTCGTGGTTCTCGGCCATGCAGCGGTACTTGTTTCGCATCTTGCTGAGGTTGTGCCCGCAGTCAGAGCAGGTGATGACCTTTGCTAGCAGCGTGCCTCCTCGTCGGCCCGCTTGGTAACCGCCCCCTGAGGGGCTTTGGTGTCGTCGAATTGCCTCAGCTTTGTAAAGCGCGTGAAGGTCGGGAGGCAGAATCGGATCTGCAAACTGAACTGCTTCACCGTTCTCGTCTGTAATTAACTCACCGCACATTTCGCGATGACCCGCCATCGAAGTGTGGTTGAGGATCTGTCGCCAAGTCTGTGCCTTAAAGGCCTTCCCTTTACCCGTCTTGAAACCACGCTGGTTCGACCAGGCAGATAACCGTCCGTAGCTGTCACCTTCGATGTACCGCGTTGCAGCTTCGATGCACTGTGCTTGACGTTCGGGAATGATCCGGTACTGAGCAACCCCTTGGTCATCGCGGGTGATGTCCCAGCAAAATGGGTACGTCCCACCCAACCAGTCGAGCTTTGCCTTTTGTACTTCCTTGGCGGCAGTAACTCTCAGGTGGATCTTTTCGGATTCGGCACGAGCTAGCTCGAAGATGATTGGGCCAAGAAGTCGAGCCTCACTTGAAGCGCTGTCCCACTCAGAAGTGATGACCCTTCCCTTGGTTCCCTGCTCGCAAGCGTCCAAGATCTTGACCAGGCCACCGATACCTTGACGGTCAAGCCGGTCGGCCTGGGCTGCGACTAATACGTCGTAGTCATATCCCAAACCTGCAAGCGCTCTTTCCCATTCGGGGCGCTCTTGATTACTGAAGCGGCTGGCTGAAATTCCGATCTCTTCTTGGAACTCAGCGACCACAGAAAATTCTGAAATTATTTTTGTGATGTCGGTCATCTGACGGGCAAAACTTCGATTTTCGCCTGGACGGTCATCGATACTCGACTTCCGTAGGTAGACCGCTGCTCGTTGCTTCTGCTCTTCTTGTGTCACGTTCATAATCCTTAAAGCGTGGAAAACATGGGTTTTGTTCACCGCTTTGCGAATATGGTTCTGTGTTATGCAAATAGAACGTGACACTCGCGGCGCGGAACTAGGACCCAACCAATACGAAGACGCCGAGGGCTATATCGCCCCCATGCCGGCTGGCTCGGGTCCTCGCACCAACCCGTTAGGGGAGTTTCCGACCGGCCCAGCGGTCGGGGAGCTTCTTCCTGATGTCGTTGCTTCAGCTTCTGATGGACGCACCGTTGATATACACCAAGATCGCAACGGTCAACCAGTGGTGCTTGTGTTTACCCGCTCGGTGGTTTGGTGACCTCCTTGTCGCACCCAGCTGGTCGAGTTGGAAAAGGGCATGGAAAATTTCGAAGCCGCCGGAGCGAAGGTGTATGTCCTGAGTTACGACGAGGCTGAGGCGATGGCGGACTACAGGGCAGCCCATAACGCTAATTTCACGATGCTGTCTGACCCGAACAGCGATGTCATTCGCTCCTTTGGGATCCTCAATACGCTTATTGCTGAAGATGACCACCCTTGGTACGGGATTCCGTACCCGGGTGTTTACATAACCGACGCTGATGGTGTGATTACCGACAAATTCTTCGAGAACAACTTCACTGTGCGCCCTGGCCCCGAACAGCTTCTCGCTGCGCTGAAGGGGGAAGAAGTTTTATTAAAGGAGCGAACGGGCGTTGATGCGAAGGTCACCGTCGAGGTCGAATTCGAGGGAGACACGCTTCCGGTAGGCCTCTCAAGACAAATCGTCGCTCGCTTCTTTGTGCCCGAGGGCAAACACCTATATGAAGGGCCCGTACCCGAAGGGTTAGTGGCGGCGAGCATTGAGCTTGATGAACTGTCGGAAGGAATCATCGCTTATACCCCTGTGACGCCTCAAACTAGGCCTATGACCCTGAGCGGTGATGGTCACACCCTCAATGTGTATGAAGGCGATGTGGTGCTTCGGTTACCGGTAGCGCAAAACGGCCGAGCGATGGAAAAAGACGAAGATGGGCGTTGGGTGTCGATCAATGGTTGTGTCCGGTGGCAGGCATGTGACAGTGAGTCGTGTGATCTCCCAGAAGAGCACCGTTTCAGTTTCCGCGTTCCTGCAGAATTCTCGGTCTTTGGTGATATGGGTCCAGGTGAGGGCAGGGTGCCCGCAATGAATGGTGCTGCTCATTTCCAAGAAATGATGACTCGCCGTCAGACCTAGGAATGACCTTCTGATCTTCGTTCAAGCTCATCTGTAGAAAGTGACCCGTGCGGCTGCTCTAGGCTAGGTCAATGGCTGAGCTTGTCTATTTTGACGCCGATGCTGACAGCGAAGATGTCCTGAAGGTTCTTCGCTCTGATGGTGCTTGTGTGCTCGTTGACGTGATGGATGAAGATTTGAAGTCGCGAGTCTGCGATGAATTACAGCCGTTCATTGATGCGACACCGACTGGACGAGATGACTTCACGGGGAAGCTCACAGGGCGAACCGGAGCCTTAGTCGCTCGGAGCAAGGCATCCAGGGAATTGGTGATGCACCCCACGGTTACTGAACTCGCTCAGAAGTTTCTGGAGCCCCACACCGACAAGATCCAGTTACACCTCACCCAAGTCATCAATATTCAGCCCGGGCAAGGAGCTCAACCGCGTCACCGTGACCGGCTTGCATGGCCTCAACTGCCGTCAGAGATTGAACCGCAGTTCAACACCATTTGGGCTCTTACTGATTTCACTGAAGAAAACGGCGCGACGCGGGTGGTACCTGGATCTGTTAATTGGCTTACGGAACGTCGACCTACCGATGACGAGACAACTCAAGCGGTGATGAAGGCTGGGTCTGTCCTGTTGTATTCGGGGTCAGTGATCCACGGTGGGGGTCAAAATCTTTCCAATTTAGACAGAACGGGCATCAACATCACGTATTGCCTCGCATGGCTGCGCACCGAGGAAAACCAGTACCTGTCGTGTCCACCTCGAGTGGCCAAGGAGCTTGACTCTGAGCTACAGGAAATGCTCGGGTACACACTTTATGGCTACGCACTGGGTTACTTCAGTGATCCCGATGGTGTCACTGAAGTCAATGACCTTCGACCACCTGAATTTGCTCTTGACCGTTCGCCGCGAAAGAAAGCAAGTAACGCAGGGCTCATAACTGACTGAATGACTCGCGGCAAATTCGTTCTTAACGCAGCCCGCGGTTTATCACGTTATGTGTCATTCGGGAGATAACTGGGTCGTCAAGGCCGTATGCCCAATCGGTGCAACCAACGGTAAATACAGTGCCTTTGTTGCGTCGGAATGATCCCATGACTGCGTAGCCAAGAGCGAAACGCGCCCGGTTCTCTGCAGTGTCGCCTCCACCCATTCGCTCAGCAACCCAATTCAGTTCCCCGACGTAACTGCCGTGGAGTTGCGGTGGTAAATCTTTGGTTTCCCACAAACGAGCGGGCGCTGTACCAAGCACTTCGAAACTCGGGGGAGTGACTGGGGATTTAGCCGCAACCGGTACACCATTCTCTAGGACTAACTCGCAGCCGTCACACTCGTAGCCGACCACGACAGCATCAGCGCCGACCACGTCGCCAGCACGAAGTTCAACTCCTTCAAAGACCCAGTGATTCGGACGCCAAACCGTGTAACCCCCCGAACCTGCTGGAGCGTTACGGCAATGGGCGTACCCACCTCGGGTGAAACTCACCCCGGTCATTTGAGATTCTGGACGTTCCGTTAAAGGATCACTCCACATCGTTGTGACAGATTGCTGTTCGGCAGTTCCCATCACCGGATCATCTGCGAACTGCTGCTTGAATCCCACCATCGTGTGATCAGGGTCTTCAAACCGCACTTGCCAAAACGCGGTGTTTCCTGACAAGAAAGCACCGAATCCGCCTCGATCGACCCAGTCTTCGAGGTGGTTACGCATTTCAGCGGACCAGTACTCGTCGTGACCAACGCTGATGTATGACGAATATGGATTGAGAAGATGCGGGTCGCTGTGGAGGTCGAAACTGGTCGCGTAATCGAGTTTTATGCCTTGACGTTCGGCCCATCGCACGAACAACAATTCCCAGTTGGCGAAACCCGCCGCGCAAGACCAGATTGAGAAATTCGCGAAATGCTCATTTCGTTCTTCTGCGGAAAGCTCAGCTATGCGAGCTACTCGATAGCGGTGAGGTTCGGGTTTCTCAAGAAATCCTTTTGGGAGTGGCCTTTGAAACGATGAGTGATGACCACCGGTGTAATAACTGGGGCCTCCCCAGTCGTTGTAAGCGGCCCACGTTGAAGTAGCTAGAACTAGCAGTGTGTCGCCCGGCTGTGATGCACGAACCACGAAGAACGCTTCCGCAGTTTCTCCGTCGCGACCGATGAGTCGTACTAGGTAAAAGCCCGAGTTCCAAGATCGATGCACCGCAATGTTGAGTGTTTCCTCCCAACCGCAACCAGCGTGGGCGGCGTTGATGGGCGTCGGTTGCTCGACGACAGGTACATATTCCCAGCTGTCGACGGTGTCATCTTTGGCTCCGATTCTGACAACTTGTACATCACAAGAAGAGCCGTTAGCACTCACCCTGAGTGACACTGTTTCGCCTGGTGACACTGACTGAGGCCAGCAGTAGCCAGCGATCATCGTTGCTTCTCCAGAGGCGGGGGATCGAGAAGCCAACTAGAACACAACAACCCGGCCATCGTCAACGCGGCAATGAGAAACGCTGGACCGGGACCCAGCCACGCATACAGCGGAGCGGCGGTCAATGCTCCGACCATCGACGCAGCTGAACCCATTGCTTCCCCAAGTCCTTGAGCAGACGCAGCGTCCTCGACTGGTGCGGCGTTGGCGACAGCTGACTGTGATCCAGGAGACTGGATTGCTTCCATAATTCCGTGAGGCAACATTGCAACAAACAACACTGGCACCGCGGTGATCCAGCCATAGGAAGCCATCAGCGGCACCGTGACAAGAGCCGACAGCAATGAAGTTAAGCGAGGGCTGTGGCGATCCGATAGCCCTCCAGCCCAGCGCGCAATAACCAACATTGGCAGAGCAAACGCCGATAGGGAAAGCGTAACGATCATGGTTGAAGCGCCAAGATTGTCCATGTGTGGTGCCCACAAGGGCTCGAACACTCCCACGGAGTAACGAAACGAAACCACCACCAAAAGAGCAGCGACCATTTCGCGACTGCGGATAAGTCTTCTCAGGACCCCTTTCGCCGAGCGAACATCGATGCCGGCTGCTGGAATCTCGAGACGTCGTATAGATAAGAACGTCAGACCTGTCACCATGCCCAGCACCAAGAATGGCGCGCGAACATCGAATGCGACAGTGAGCGCTCCGGCGAGAGGAGGCCCGATTACGAACCCGGCTAAATACGCTCCGTAGAACGCTCCAAGTTGACGACCCTGATCCGCTCCGGCGGTCACGATTATGAATCGGCGAGCGGCGGGCACGATGACGCCGACCCCTGTGCCGAGCACGGCGCGTGCCGCTATGAACTGCCAAAGCTCGTCAGCGAACCCGAACCACAAGAGACCCATTGTCGAGGCGATAACCCCCAAGCGCATGAGTAGTCCACCATGCCCGCGATCGGCATATCGCGACAACGACAACTGTGTCACCAACGCGCCAACAAAGGCGGAGCCGGCTATCCACCCCAGATCACGCTCAGCTATGTCGTAAGTGTTGTGGATTTCCGCGAGTAACGCGAAAACTGACGACACCCCAGCCATAGTGGTACCGGCAACGAGATACAGGCTTCGCATGTTGTTATTTAGCTGTTGTAACCAGCGGGGGGACCGAAAAAGCCGCTCAGATCGGGGGGGCCTTGATACAACCAATTCAAGGTGCGACTGGCGAACCTCCATTGGCTGTCAACGCGGCGATACATGTCGTCGTAGTAACCCAAATAGAAGACGGCGGCACCTGACTTTGCTTTGGCGAATTCGCTGAAGTACCAGCGACCCTCACCGACATCTCCCTTGGTGGTGGCTGTTCCGTTGAAGGCGAGTTGAATGACTGAATCAAACAAATCCATGGCGGTGGCTAACGCCGTACCGATTGCTTCTCGTCCACATACCGGCCCTCGACCGATTTCCCATACCCCGTCGTCAGTCCACAAATCGAGCCATGCTGGCTGGTCGTTGTTGCAAACCCGGTCGCAATACTGGTGAACCAGGGTTCTGATTGCCTCGACGTCGTTCATCGATGAGAAGTCATCGCTAGAGACCCAGGTAGCTTTCAAGAGTTTGATGGAAGTGACGGATTCGACTTTCTTGGTATGCCGCCAAGGTCACTGATCCGCGTTTGTTGGCCTGTAGGCCCCGTTGAATCCGAACCAGGTTGTCTGTGTCTTGATCAACGACCATCCCGGCGCCCCCAAGAGCCGCGGCATTGCTCCATGAATCTTCCAGGCTGAGCTTTACTGTGGGAGGTGGAGCAGGGGGATCCCCCTCGTCTGGTTTAGCGAACAGCAACATTATTTCCATGATGGAGCTGTGTGGGTCATTTCCGTTCGGCCGGAAACGGTAGCAAATCGGTACCCCTTGCCCTCCCCATGGAACAAGGTTCGGAAATAAGAAGTACTCGATGGCATCAAGAGTTTCAGAGGTTGACAGATGGCTCATGTCTGCCCGGGCTGATGCTCCCAGCTTTTCTCTGGCTCGCTCTGCCAACAGATCGCGTACACGGTCCCCTTCTTGAGCAACAATGCGCTCTCCTCCGTGGAAAGGAACGTCGCGTTGCATTTTGCGTATGGTTTCCTCAGCAGGAACCTCGCCCAAGTTGGGGCTCGGAGTTCCTTCCAAAGTAATCATCCGGCTTACATGACGCGATCCGGGAAAGATGTCGTATTGCGTGTTGGCGTCGGCAACATAAGCCGCAGTTTGAGGATGCGTTACTCCAATATGGAAGCTCTCAATGAACGCTTCGAGTGCAAGTTTCCAGTTGCAGGGCATCACCTTTTCAACGTGGGCGGCTTTCCATCGATCGTCAAGCGGGAAGTCTCTGAACTCTTGGTCTAGGACCTCTATGTAACTATCGAATGGTTCACAATCGTCGTCAAAGTTGACGAAAACGAATCCACCCCAAAAAGCGATCTGTGCCACGGGAAGACAAAAATCTTGGGGCACAACGTCCGGAAAATCCCAACTATTGGGAATGTGTACTAGCTGACCCTCTAAATCCCATGTGAAGCCGTGGAAGGGACATCTAAATCGTTGAACATTGCCTCCTTCGCTGCGCAGTTGTGTTCCGCGATGAAGACAGGAATTGATGTAGGCACGCACGTCATGGGGTTCTTCACCGGTTCTCACGACTATGACTGACTCGGTAGCTACTTCGTACACCACGTGGTCGCCTACAGCCGGCAGTTCTTCAAGGCGGCAAGCCATTTGCCATACCTTGCGCCATACATGCTCTACCTCGAGGTCGTGCCATTCTTGGGTCAGATAGCGGTCCACCGATACTTCGTGATTGTCTACAAAATTGGGTGGGTATTCGCGAAGTAACACCTCGGGGGGTGCGACTGCATCCTCTCGCAACACCTCCTGGACCGTCTGGCCCGGAGCTCGCCCTCCCGCAGTCTGTGTCATGGCTACAAACTAGTTCCAGAAACGGGTTCTCGGCTCGTAGATCACGAGCGGCGCATGTTCAACGAAGTGGTGATCTCATCTGCCTCTTCGTCGAATTTGCCATCGTAAAGTTCAGATTCGAACCATTCAACGAACGACGCGTCCTTAGATGGCTTCCACAAAGACCATGCAGCTCGTGCACCCTGGGTCCGCATAAGACCCAACTTGAGCAAATTGACTCTCATGTCGAGTTGTTCTTCTGTAGCGAGTCCATTTTCGCGCTGCTCGAAGGTATCGAACAGATCGACCAGCATCGCGTTCGTCCAAAGTGTGATCCGCCATTGCTCCTCGTCAGTCAGCTCAGTCGATGAGAAATCCTTCGCTAGGAAGCTCACGAACTCTTCGTTTTGTGTTGAGGAAAGGTACCGCTCGTACAGACGGTCAGTGAGAGTATGACTGAACTGGGCTTTCGTAAGTTTCACATTCAGTTGTGCCTCCCTGGCCAGATAAATCAACGAAAGCGGCAAAAGGCCGCCTTCCAATATTTGTGCGAGAGTCGCTAAATCGTCCAGCATCATTCGTCTCCTTTTATGGTTCAGTAATGACGTTAGGCGGGCGCAAAGGTTCGAGAACCGCTTGCAATGGCACTCACCTAATGGATTTCTATTAAATTGCCTGACGTATCGAGCGATACGGACAGAAGCACTGTGCTGCTGTTCCTCAGAAAGGTGGGACCGATATGGCATGGTCATTGGAAGGTCAGTTTTACGAAAACTGTTCATGCACTGCTATTTGCCCCTGCACGTGGTCGAACATGAATCACGTAGCAACAAACGACTACTGCCGAGCAGCGCTGTGCTTCAGCATCACCAACGGCGACATTGATGGTGTTGACGTCAGTGGCTGCAAGATGTTGATGCTGATCGACACCCCACCAAACATGGCCGAAGGAAACTGGACGGCAGGGCTCATCATCGACGACTCTGCTACCGAAAATCAGGCGAATGCCTTGGGTCAGGTAATGAGCGGCACGATGGGTGGGCCACCCGAGGCCCTAGGACCATTGTTGGGGAACTTCCTCGGCGTGGAAATGCACCCAATTTCCGTCACCACTGAAGGCGGCAAGCATCACGTCACCGTTGGAGACCAGATCTCGTACGTGGGCGTTCCTGAGATCAACGAGAACGGCGAAGGCGTTGAACTTCGAGGAGTCACAGCGCACCCGGCCTCCGATGTTCTCGTCATCGCACCGGTTGAAACTTCCCGAGTCTCAGCAATGGGTATCGAGTTCGGGGGAGAGGACCTCAGCGGTTTCACCACCAACTTCAACTGGACTGCATGACAGCACAGCTATCGGAGCAGCCTCGGATTAAACCCACAGTCGTTCTGCACGCCATAAGCGTCGCCTGTTGGGCGATTGTCGTTATTTGGGCTGTTCAAATGGACATGGGTTTGTGGGGTATGCCAGGAACGATGGGAATGCGATTCCCATCGTTTTTGGTCATGTGGACCTTGATGATGGCGGCAATGATGCTTTCTTCAATGTCGCCACTGGCGGTTCTTTACGGACGGAGCATGAAGCGGCAACGAGGACGTCGATTGTCGATGTTCTCAGCCGGGTACATTTTGGGTTGGGGTGCTACCGGCATCCCAGCTTTCCTCATTGCCGATCGATTTGGTGCCTTCGCCGCGGATCGACCATTACTCGCACAATCTGTTGCCGTGGCATGTTTCGCGTTAGCAGGCGTGTACCAACTGACGCCTCTCAAGATGGTTTGTCTTAGCCACTGTCGCACACCGATCTCTCATCTTCTTCATTACGCAGCCTTCAAAGGAACGACTAAAGATCTACGTGTAGGCATTCACCACGCTTTGTTCTGCATGGGCTGTTGCTGGGCATTAATGGTATTGATGGTCACGTTTGGAGTAATGAACTTGGCAGCCATGATCGGACTTGCCTTAGTGATCGCGGTCGAAAAGCGATGGCGTTACGGGGAAACGTTCGCCCGGCTCGTGGGCGTCGTCGCTTTGCTATGGGCTGTAGTAATCATCTTTGAGCCGGGTGTGGCACCAGGCCTGGATCCGAGCGGCCTAATCGATATGGGCGAAATGAAAATAGAGATGGGTGAGGGCGGCTAACGACAAACGCACCATGGTTGGTTCACTAACGGAATCTTCCCAAAGAGAAATTCTGAGCAAAATTTTTGCTAAGCCGAGTTGTTCGGCAATAATTACCTGCAACCGACTGATTTTCGAACCGATATTTCGAAAAGCATCAGGAAGTCGTTTCGATACTGAAGGGTCAAGGCGAGATGTCATCAGAGATAGATATGGAAGAAATTCAGGCTTATGCCGGAGGCATTCTGGGGCACATGGTCGGCGCGGCCACGGTGGCTTGCAGCGACTTGGCCCACAAACTGGGTTTGTACGGGCATTTAGCGGGCAGCGGGGGAATGACAGCAGATGCTCTAGCGGACGCTGCGGGCACAAATCCTCGACTCACACGGGAGTTACTTGATCAGCAAGCATCCGCGGGAGTGCTTGCATTTGACGCGGAGGCTGACACGTACGAACTCAGTGACGCTGGAGCGATGGTCATGGCTGAACAACACTCGCCTGCTTGGCTCGCCGGAGGTCTCGGAGCAGTTCGCGCGATGTACATGGGTCTCGATCAAGTAGAAGCCGCCTTTCGCGGAGATGGGGCCGTCGCGTGGGGCGATCATCACCCCTGCCTGTTTGACGGAACGCTCGAATTTTTTCGTCCCTGCTATGAACACCACCTAGTGCAAGAATTCATTCCCGCCCTTGTCGGCGGCGAAGCCAGAATCGCCAACGGTGCTGTTGTAGCCGATGTGGGATGTGGGGCTGGGCTGTCCACGCTGACCATGGCAACCGCTTATCCCGACAGCACCTTCGTAGGCATCGATTACCACGCGCCATCAATTGACATGGCTCGAGCAGCTGCGCAAGAACAAGGGCTCACCAACGTAACCTTCGAAACAGAGAGCGCCACCAGCTATCAGGGTTCCTATGACCTGGTGTGTTTCTTCGACTGCATGCACGACATGGGTGACCCTGTGGGGATCGCGCAACACGCAAAATCGCAACTTAGTGATAGCGGATCAGTCATGCTCATCGAACCTTTCGCGTTCGATACGAGATCAGAAAATCATGCTGGTCTCGGCGGTGCCTTCTACGGGTTCTCAAGTTTCTTCTGCACCCCTTGTTCGCTCTCCCAAGAAGTCGGTCGAGGCATGGGTGCCCAGGCCGGCGAACCCGGAATGAGTGCTGTTTTTGAAGAAGCGGGTTATGGCTCGTTCGGGCGCATATCGGAAACTCCGACCAGCATCGTGTACGAAGCCTCGGCGTAGCTGAGCGAGACACCCCCGGGTTGATCTACCGTGCTCACCTATGAGCACGCAGCCCTATTATGACCCAGCGGTCCAAGAAGCCATAGATACTCAACCAAGCCTGGGCGTAGTCAACGCTGACACCCTCGAAAAAGTACGAGCCTCTCGGCTTCTTCGTAACGGCGACGCCGAACTTTCCGATGAAGTTGAAAGAGTCGACCATTTTGTATCCGGTGTCGACGATAACGACGTCAGGATTCGAGTGCATCGCTGCAAAGGTGCTCAAGAACTAAGCCCAGCCCTTTATTGGACGCATGGTGGTGGGTATGTCTTGGGAAACCCAGAACAAGATGATTTTCGTTTTGATCGATGGTGCCAGCGGTTCGGATTAGTTGGCGCTGCGGTGCAATACCGGTTAGCACCCGAACACCCCTACCCAGCGGGCCTAGAGGACTCTTACAGTGGATTGAAGTGGCTCAAAGAGCATGGCGAGACCGTCGGGGTAGACACCGACAGGATCGGCATCGGCGGACCAAGCGCCGGTGGGGGAATGGCCGCTGCGCTTGCATTACTGGTTCGTGATCGAGGCGAATTCGAAATCGACTACCAACTGTTGATCTACCCAATGATTGACGACACTCGAACCACGGTCACGGCTAACTGGGATGTACCTGTGTGGGCTCCCGAATCGAACCATTATGGCTGGAGCTCGTATCTCGGCGAATTGTTCGAAAGCGCTGCCGTACCAGCTCATGCAGCGCCCGCGCGCGAGAGTAACCTTGAGGGTTTACCTCCGACATTCATCATGGTCGGAACCCTCGACGCGTTTGCCGACGAAGACATCGCTTACGCGCAACGACTGAACCACGCAGGAGTACCCACTGAACTTCACGTGTACCCCGGCGCTCCGCACGGATTTGACGGATTTGCTGCCTCAACGCCTGTAGCGCGCCAAGCTCGATCTGACATCAACGCCTTCCTTGGGCGGATGTTAAGCCCCGGCTAGGTGTCCGTCTTAACGTAAAACGATTCCCTAGCTTGTGATGGCGGAACGATCGGGATTTCGTCATCAGTAAGTGGCTTCATCCACTGTTTTCGCTCGAGAGCAGCTTCGATATAGGGTGCCAACTCGGCGTTCTTTTGGGCTACTCGTTCATCTCGGAATGGTTCAAAGTTGGGGAGTACCTTCTCGCCGAACAGCTCCAAACTTTCACAAATATGTTTGTGTTCATTTTTGCCGCCCTGCTGCAAAAAGATCACCTGATCGACTCCCGCTGTTTCAAATTCGTGCACTAAAGCGGTGTAATCCTCTGGTGTCCCGATACCTGGCGCGCCAATAACTGGAAGGTTGGGACCACGCAGGTCTTCATATTCCCCCCACAGATTACTGCGACCAGGACGAGTCTCATTTGCCACTAACGCGTTAACCGCGTATCGGAAGAACTGAAAGCCGTCGATGCCGCGTCGCATCGCCTCGTCGGGGTTGTCGTGGAGACTAAAACCTGCGACCATCGCCAAATTTGCGTTGACAGCGTGTCCCAAAGGAACGCACTCATCGCTTTTGATGATGTCGTAATAGATATCAGCCCAAGTTTTAGCTTCCTCTGGGTCAACGAAACTAAACGCAAGCGCCCCTAGCCCATTACGCGCGGCTACTTCGATAGTGCCGCGATTAGTGCACGCCATCCACATAGGTGGATGTGGCTTTTGCATGGGTTTAGGTACCACGTTCCTGCATGGCATCGAAAAACCTTCACCCTCGTAACCTGGGTATGGCTCCATTACCAACATGTTCGCGATCTGGCCAGCTGCTTCCAACGACAGCTCCCGCTTGCGTCGGGCGTTGATGTCGTATCCCCGTAACTCCAGTCGAGTGGCCCCTTCGCCGATCCCGAATTCGGCTCGTCCCCTGGAAATAAGATCAAGCATTGCCACGGTCTCTGCCGTTCGAGATGGATGGTTGTAGTTCGGAATTACCTGACGAATGCCAAGACCGATTCGTATGCGTTCGGTCTTCGCCGCGAGCGAAGCAAGGAAAACATCTGAAGCCGAACAGTGTGAATACTCCTCAAGAAAATGGTGCTCAACGGCCCACGCATGGTCGATTCCGATCTTGTCGGCCAGAACGATCTGTTCAGTCGCTTCTTCGATGAGCTTTAGCTCGGCTCCCTCATCCCACGGTTTAGGCAATTGCAACTCGTACAGCATTCCGAATTTCATTACGACCCCTCCGTTAACGGCTTTCTTGACCCTACAAGGGTGGGCACTCTCAGTTCAGTTTCATGAGTAAGAGTTCGAATGATCGAGAGTTTCAGCCTCCAAAATTAGGTGTTTAACTTTTCGCCATCAGCAGACTGGTTGACACCCCGGTAGCGGTAAGGACTTCTCCCTGCCACACCTCAGTCTCTACAGTCGCAAGGCCACTAGCTATTCGCGTGCACGCCGCGATTGCGACAAGTTCTCCGGACGTCGCCTTTCCAGAAAAGCGCAGGGATAGGTCAGGATTTGGATGAGGAACCCAGGTGCCCTTAGGTAATGCCGCGTCGACCGGAGGGCCGACTGAAAGATCCGCGGCAAGGCACGGGCCTTCGCTGCCGTCACCGGTTGCTTCCCATGGAACCGTCACTAACGTCGCGATGGCAGAGCCGACTCGGGCGGCTTTGGGTGCAGCGGTGTCAATGATCGGAACCTCAACTCCTTCAGGTTTTCGCCACGGCTTGGCAGAGGCCGCTAAATCGGGCGGCGGCGGCCCCATTAGCCCGGCGGAGTTGCCAGTGCTCTCTATATCGGTTCGCAACATTTGGGGTGCGGCGAATCCGACACGTGCCTCAGTGGTCGATCGCCCTGATGCGTCCGTGAATTCAATTCGAACAATAGTCAGACTTCGACCGGAGGAAAGTGCCGTCATCTTGACGACAGCTTCAGTGGTCGACAGCCCACGCAGAAAGTGGATATCGATTCCAGTGGCCACCCGATCTGGCGCGAGGGTGCGACCTAATGCGATTGCTGCCGCGGCTAACGCTCCACCTGTCACACCACCAAATGCGCCATGAATCTGCTGCGGTAACTGCAGTTCCCAGCTGTCGCCTTTTTGTGAGGCACCGAAATATTCGAGAGGCGTCATCGGAGCGTGTTTGGTTGATTCAATGGCATTCCTAGAGAGTAGGCCCCCTTTCGTTTTCTGATAGCTGGATCGCTGTAGCGTTCTTGCATGGCGAATGACAACACATCAAACGATGCGCAGATCTCAAGACTGAAAAGCCTTGCTGCTTCGCCTTCCGACAGTTCGTTCGTGATGTTGAACATCAACCGTTACAAACCTGAAGTTAACTTCCCGGACGGAGAGCCCTATGTGGCCTATATGAGTGCCATCGAACATTCGGTGGGAGCAATCGGAGGATCGGTTCTTTGGCGAGTACCAGTCCAAGGCGGTGTTGTGGGTGACTTAGAAGACTTCGATGAAGTAATGGCGGTGTGGTATCCAAGCCATAAAGCTTTTTTGGAGCTACCCGACGCGGACCGAGCTCGGGAGATGTTCCGCTACCGTCGCGTGTGTGTTGAAAAAGCGCACATCGTTGAACTTTGTGACCAAGCTCCGTCGCTTCGCCCGTTTGGTTCCTGAGGACGTGTGTTTTGACCGTAATGCGGCGCGCTACTCAAAACCGACCGCTTCGGATAAAGAGTTGACGGGGCAAGGTTCAGCGGCCTCGAAACTGCGGTGCCCGCTTCTCCATGAACGCCAACGGGCCCTCCACAGCGTCTTCCGTGTTGATTAGAGCGGTCCCTGCCTCGGACTCCAAAGCTAAAGCGGCCGATTCGTCAAGGTCTATAGAGGCTCGTACTACTTTTCGAGCCGCTTTGACCGCGAGTGGGGCATTGGAGGCGATTATTTGGGCGAGATCTAAGGCAGTGCTCAACACATCTGACTTTGGTACTAAACGATTAAATAAACCGGACTGGGCAAGATCGTCACTCACGATGGGTTGGGCGCCAAGCAGTAGCTCCATCGCCAAAGCGCTAGGGACCCGACGACCTAACAGGGCTGTCCCACCCATGCCAGGTATGAGTCCCAAAGCGACCTCCGACAGGCCGAGCTTTACCCCTTGAGCGACGACCCGTAAATCGCATGAGAGCATCAGTTCCATGCCACCGGCAATCGCGTGGCCATTCACCGCTGCGATCAGTGGTTTCCCAAGGTCGTGACCCCTCAATGTTGCACGAGCCGTGAGTTCGTTGTCGTTTGCGACTACCTGCTCAAACTTGTTTTGAGGTTCTCTGGTGCCAGTCATCAGTGGAATAGTTGTTCCAAGATCGAACCCTGAACAAAATGTTGAGCCTTCGGCGCCGGTCACTACCACGGCTCTTACAGCATCGTCTCGTCCGAGACTGCTCCATAAATCGGCCAGGGTGACGATTAGCTCGGGGTTCAATGAGTTTCGTGATTCGGGGCGATTCAATGTGACTAGAGCTACCTGGCCATCCATTTCGCATTCGAGGACACCCATTTTAGATCCCGATGTCTCTGAGGTTGTAGTCACGAAGTTCTGACTTGGTCGCCTCATCCCAGACGAATTGGTGTTCCAGGCCCCGGAAGGGTCCGTAGACGTAACGTTCTTCACCTGAGAAATGTTGAGAACGGGCATCAATTGCCCAAGCGATCGCCTTTGAGCGTTCAAAGATGTATTTGTCGTCGTACTCCGACACGGGATTATGTACCCCTCCGCTTTGGATACCCAAAACCGATGCCCGGCGATGAAACCCAAAGTTAATCGTGACCCGAGTTTTAGAGCTTGTGTTGGCGAAGGATCCGTGAATGACTTGTCGGCTATTTATAGCCACGTCACCTGGCTCACAGATCAAGGGAACCGCATCGGGAAGCCGGTCAGATCCTGCGGCCTCTACCTTTCCTTTGATGTCAGCTTTCCCAGTCCGATGAGACCCGGGAACGACCCAGAGACCATTTGTTGCATCGCAACCGTAGAGCTGAGCCATGAAGTTAAACCCATGAGTGTGATCGTCTAGATGAGGGCTCTCCCAATGAGTCCATCCGTCTTGGTGCCAAGCCACCGACCCCCCGAGCCCCGGTTGTTTCACCCAGACCGCCTCATTAAATGGCGTAAAATCAGGTCCATTAATTGCCTCGGCGACTCGAAGTAACTGCGGGTGACCATATAAACGCAGACAAGCGTCAGAGAACTGCAAGGAGCCGAGAAACAGTTGCACTACGTGTTCGGGAGCTTCGATCGGCGGTGACGGTTCACCCATTTTTGCTTCATGGCGTCCGTATGCCGCGCTAGTTCCGCCCAAAGGATCAGATAGAGGTCGGACCCAACTGATGTTCCGCCCTTGGAGTCCGATCCCCAAAGCGGCGTTGCCGTGTCGGTCTACGTCGGCATCCTTCGATATAGGAGCACGGTCGAGCATGTCGGCCACGTCTAATTCGATCTCATCAAGTTCTTGTTGCTCTATGACCCCTGTCAGTACGTAGAAGCCGTGACGACGGTAGGAGTCAAGGATGTCGGGATGAAGACGTCCGTTGTCGTCAAATCGGATCGGACCGCGGTTATCCAAAGTAAGAGCGCGAACGGTCCCGCGTTTGCGATAAGCGACCATATGGTCCTCGTCGGCCCCATAGTCAACGATCGGTACTTCGACCAACGGAAGGTTTACAGCCACCATTCCCTCCAAGTTAGTCGCCGAATTTGCCAACTCTTCCAGTACAGCATGTCGGGCAACGTGAAGGTCGAGTTGGGTATGGTGCTGTACGGTCCGAGTATGCGGCTGGTTGAGCACTACATCGGTGGGTTACTTAAGTACGCGCAATTCCATGGTCGGGCCAGCCGAGCGGAATATTGGTGGTTCACCATTGCGAATACCATGGTCGCGGCGTTCTTTTGGTTGCTCGGAAATTTCGGCGGGCCTGTCAGCAACTTGAGCTTCCTGTACTTACTTGCGGTTGCCATTCCTAACTTGTCGATTACCGTCCGTCGGTTGCATGACACGAGTCGGAGCGGTTGGTGGGTTCCACTGGGGGTAGTGCCCACTCCGCTCGTATTCGTCATCTTGTTTTTCATGTGTCAGCGAGGGAAAAAAGAGGCAAATCGGTACGGCCCTTCTGTGGCTAGCGAAGGGCCAAATTGGATACGTTGAGTGGAGTGGTCGAAGTGTCTCTCGTAGTTGATGGCTAAAGACAGTAAGTTTGGTGGGGTGCCAGAGTTCCTTTACAGCGATTTACTTCCCACTGGTGACAGCGAGATCGTCTATCGCAAAATCACTGACGACTACGTGTCGACATTTGAAGCTGGTGGGCGACGATTCCTTAAAGTCGAACCAGAAGCGTTGCGCCTACTGACAGCGGAAGCGATGCGGGACATAGCTCATTTGTTGCGTCCCGGTCACCTCACTCAGTTAGCGACAATTCTTGAAGACCCTGAAGCTTCACCCAACGACCGGTTCGTGGCGATCGAGTTGTTGAAGAACGCAAATATCGCAGCGGGAGGCATTTTGCCGGGCTGCCAAGATACGGGGACCGCCATCATCTGGGGCACGAAAGGTGAGCGAGTCATTACTGATGTCGACGATGCGGAGGTGCTTAGCCGCGGAGTATTTGATACCTATCAAACTTCGAACCTTCGTTATTCACAGTTGGCGCCGCTGACAATGTTTGATGAGGCGAATACCGGCAACAACTTGCCGGCACAAATTGAGATCTATTCGGGACCAGGTGACATCTACAAGCTCGCGTTTATGGCTAAAGGTGGCGGCTCTGCCAACAAAAGTTTTTTGTTTCAGGAAACAAAGGCTCTTCTCAACCCGACGAGTCTCACCAATTTTCTAGATGAGAAATTAAGAACTTTAGGCACGGCGGCGTGTCCTCCGTACCACCTCGCAGTCGTCATTGGCGGAACATCAGCTGAACATGCCATGAAGACAGCAAAATATGCCTCCGCGAAGTACCTAGACACGCTGCCAGTTTCTGGTAGCGAAACTGGTCACGGCTTTCGAGATTTGGAGTGGGAACAACGAATCCTTGAATTGACTCGCCAGTTTGGAATTGGCGCCCAGTTTGGTGGCAAATATTTCTGTCACGACGTGCGAGTAGTGAGGTTGCCTCGGCACGGCGCGAGTTGTCCCGTAGCAATAGCTGTGTCGTGCTCGGCTGATCGTCAGGCGTTCGCCAAAATCACCGCAGATGGCGTTTTTCTCGAACAACTTGAAGAGGATCCCGCTAAGTACCTTCCCGAAACGGCAGACACCGAGCTTTCCGATGGAGTTATTGCCATTAATCTGAATCAGCCAATGAGTGACATTCGAGAGGAACTTTCTAAATATCCCGTAAAAACTCGGCTTTCCTTAAGCGGAACACTGGTCGTGGCACGTGATATCGCTCATGCGAAAATTCAAGAACGCCTTGACGCGGGCGAGACCATGCCCGAGTACATGCGCGATTTTCCGGTCTACTACGCAGGACCGGCAAAGACGCCTGAGGGGTACGCGTCTGGGTCATTTGGGCCAACCACAGCGGGGAGAATGGATAGCTATGTTGAGCCGTTCCAAGCAGCAGGTGGCAGCTTGGTGATGCTCGCGAAAGGCAATCGGTCCACGCAGGTGACCGAAGCCTGCAAAAATCATGGTGGTTTCTACTTGGGATCTATCGGAGGGCCCGCAGCGAGGCTCGCCAAAGATTCGATACGTAAGGTCGAAGTTCTTGAATATCCAGAGCTCGGAATGGAAGCGGTCTGGAAAATAGAGGTGGAAGACTTTCCTGCGTTTGTAGTTGTTGATGACAAGGGCAATGACTTCTTTACCGAAGTTTCCACCCCGGTTTCCATCAAGTGACCGTCCGCGACACCGCCGCCGACTGAGTCTTCGCTTAGCTAAGAAACGCCACCCAAGCTGAAAATGCGATCCCGGCTAGCCCCAATGCAACCATGGTGGCGATGCTGGATCTTGGTAAGCGCCCATTGCTGTTCGTGGGTAGCCGGCGCCGCACTATCTGAAGAAGGCGATCCGCCCAGGCGACGTCTCTGCTGAGAATGCCCAACCCGATAGCCACAATCAAAAGACCAGGCCCGGGTAGCGGCATCAAAATGACACCAAGAATTGTTATGAAGGTCCCCGAAGTCATGCGAAGCAAGCGGGTGATGACTCCGCGTCGAGCTTGTGCCCGAGTTTCTTCGCGATGCCCGGTCTCGAACTCGGCCTCGATAGCTGCTTCTTCGAAACGGTTCTCTTCTTCACTCACTCAAGTGTTCCTTCCCCCTAAGGACCGCTAACACACCTTGCATCGGTCTAGTCTGGCGCGTGGGGTGCCCAGAAGGTGGGCGATCCGAAGAAAAGGGTGGAGTAGGTATGGCGACTTGGCAAGTTGGTGATGTCGCGGTCACGAAAGTGTTGGAGATTGAGAAACACTGGCCGTTCTCAGCGTTGCTTCCAGGTGCAGAAGACCTCATTGATGAACTGACGTGGCTGCGACCTGACTTTGTAACCGACGAAGGCCGGATGAAGCTATCAATTCACGCTCTTGTTTTGAACTCAGAAGGATCAACGATCATCGTCGACACGTGTTGCGGTAACGACAAGCCCCGGCCGGGCGCCCCTCCGTTCGACAATTTGCAAACGGATTTCATCGGAGAACTTGAACGGTCGGGCTACAGCCCTGAAGACATCGACATGGTGGTCAGCACACACCTGCACGTCGACCATGTCGGTTGGAACACTCGCCTCGTTGGAGGCACCTGGATGCCGACCTTCCCCAATGCCGAATACTTCTTCGTTCAAGATGAGTTCGACTACTGGCGAAGTGAACCGCAGCATTACGGGCCAGTCTTCGAGGATTCAGTGCAACCAATACTTGATGCCGATATGGCAACGATCGTCCACAGCGACCACCGTCTAACCAGTGAGGTGGCCTTGGAGTCGACTCCGGGTCACACTCCCGGACATGTGAGCGTAACCATTAACTCTGCGGGACAATCAGCGCTTATTACGGGCGACATGACTCACCACCCGGTCCAGTTCGCCAAACCTGACCTGGCATCAAGCGCCGATTGGCGTCAGGACATTTCCACTGCAACTCGTCGCGAGGCATATGAACGTTGGAGCGATGGCCGGCTGGTTATTGGCACGCATTTTGCTGGTCGCACTGCCGGTCGAATCATCGCAGAGGGCGACGCTTGGCGATTCGACGTTTCTTGAGTTCATCAATGCCTTGCAGCGATAGAGAAACGCCCACAGCAGCGATCACTGCGTAGTGAATGCGTGGGGCCATCGCCAGTGTGCAAATCAGCGTGCCAATCGCTAACAGAGCATCTCGATGTGACCTTTTCACCAACTCAAGCAAGGCATGGAAGTTAAACAACGGCTGTACAGCAATGATTACGGTCGCCGCGAGGACTGACTTCGGCAATGTTTCCAAGACGCTAGCCATGGGAAGAAAAGCCAAAACAAGAAGACCGACGAACACCCCGACCCAGCGAGTTTCGCCACCTGATAACCGGTTCAGCGAGCTACGAGAGAAACTGCCGCCAACCGGGAATCCACCAAAAAGACCGGAAGTGAGGTTCGCTATGCCTTGGCCAGATAGTTCTCGTGATGCATCCCAGGATTCGTCGTCTCGCTCTGCAAACCCACGGGCAATGGACGATGGTTCAGCAAATTGGACGAATGAGATCACAAGAGCGCTGAGGAAGATCGAACCGAACGCATTCCAAGGCAAATCCAGCTTGAGGAACGGAAAATTGTTTGGGATGGATTCCACCAAAGCAGCTGGATATGAGCCCGACCGACCAATCGCCACACCGATGACGACCGCGATCAGAACGCCTGGGAATCTTCGACCAAACCGGCGACGCCCAAGGAGAACTAAAGCCCCAGTGCCACATGTCAATAAGATCGCAAATGGCTCCCAAGTCTGAACAGCTTGAAGAGCTCTAAGGGCACGAACTATTACTTGCCCGTCCGTGTCAGATCCGAGGGCGGAAGGTAACTGTGAAGAAGCAATCAACAATGCGGCTCCGCTAGTGAACCCGGCGACTATTGCAGGAGTCATCAAGAATGCGACGCGACCCAAACGTGCAGTGCCGAAGATGATCTGAAAGAAACCGAGCATGGTCGCCATGAGTGCACCGAGGGCGACGTATTCGGCCGTACCGGGGGTTTCAATGGTTGAAAGAGCGCCGAAGGTGACGATCGCCGTCAGTGCTGTGGGTCCCGTCTGAAGAAACCGCGACGACCCAAACGGAGCTGCAACGATGGGAGGAATCGAGGCGGCTAGTAGGCCGACATAGGCCGGCATTCCCGCCAATTCTGCGTAGGCAAGACATTGAGGAATCAACACAAGAGCGACCGCTATGGCTGCCGTGGCATCTCCCAGTCTCGGTTTGGCCATTACTGGCCAAAGAGGTGGTCGACGCGAGTCCTTAGACATCAATACGTATGGAAATAGTTCTCAGACCAACAGATTGAGTCGGAGTAGCGTGACATTGTCCGGGTCGATTCGTAGGTCGTTCAGCACAAATTCTTCGACCCCGCCATAAGTTTTGTCGATGTAATCCAGGGCCCGTGTCATTGCACCCCGTGGTGCGGATAACGCCGGCCGGATGGCTTCAACATCGGCACCAGCCTCTTCAAGGCTCGGTCTGAGCTGTTCAATACGACGCTCTGACCTGAGTGTGTTTGTCAATTCGTAGTCGTCAAGAACGAGCCCGCGTTCAACGCCGCACAACTCCAAAATTAACGCCGCAGCGATGCCTGTGCGATCCTTGCCAGCTGTGCAATGAAAGAGCAGTGGCCAGCAATCTAAATCAGCTGCTAACTCGAGAAAGTTCGCAAATTGATCCCCCGAATCGGAGAGCATTTCGATGTAGCTGTCTCCGACGTCATCAATCGTTACGGAAGTGATCTCTCCGGAACGAATCCGGTCCACGAACTCTTGTTGCTGAGCTATTTCATCCCCAATTGGCAGCGGCGCATGAGTTGTGACCGTGGACCAAAGACGAGAGACGTCGCGACTGGCTTCTGCAGAGGTACGAAAATCGATAACTGTGCGAATTCCGTACGCCGCCAACTCGTCTTGATCGTCATCGGTTAACTGACTGAGGCGATCGGAGCGAAAGATCGCGTTGGTGCGCACGTAGCGACCGTCCGCAGCTGGATAGCCGCCAATGTCACGACAATTCATTGCTCCTGTTAACGGGACCACAGCCGCATCGCGATTCACGACTTTGGACGCGGTTCTCGAGGTAGGCCGAGAATTCTTTCACCGATGATGTTTCGAAGGATTTGAGTAGTGCCACCCATAATTGTGTATGCAGGCGCATATACGACGTTTCTGGACACCCTGTTCATGAGCATCGTCTCAGCTCCTACGACGAGACCGACGAAGTTAGCAACTTCCTGTTCGAATTCAGTGCACCAAGTTTTAGTTACTGCCGAATACTGGGGAAAAGGTGTCTGGCGCAGCACATTACGGAGCACCATGTCACGACCGATTTGGTATCCCGTTTCGATTCGAGCCATTTGTTGGCGAATAATCGGGTCAGCCGTATCGGCCTTCCCTTTCATGTCTAGATACAGGCGCTGATTTGATGCAAGTCGATCAATGCCACCCCGTTCGTGTTCCAGTTGACGCATGGTTTGACCGAAGCTGTTATTTAACTGGCCCACCAGGTTTTGCTCGGGAACCATGACATCGTTGAAAAAAACGTCATTGAAGTGGGCGTCACCTGAAGCATCCTTGATTGGTTTGATTTCGATTCCAGGTGACCTCATATCTACAACGAACTCGCTCATACCTTTATGAGGTGCGGCATCGAGATCCGTACGACAAATCAAATAGCACCAGTCAGCTGTTCGAGCCCCGCTAGTCCAGGTTTTTTGGCCGTTAACGACCCATTGGTCGCCATCTTTGATGGCTTTTGTGCTTATCGCCGCTACATCCGACCCTGCATCTGGTTCCGACATGCCGATGCACCACTTAGATCGACCTTGCCTCATTTCTGGCAAGAAACGTTCCTGTTGCTCCTCGCTGCCGTAGCTAAGGAGCACTGGACCAATCTGTCTATCGGGGAAAAAGGAACCTGCCATCGGAGCTCGACCGAGTAAGAGCTGTTCGGTTACAACAAATCGTTCGACTTCGGGGCGCCCATCCCCACCTTTCTCGATCGGCCAAGTCATGCCGATCCAACCCTTGTCGGCCAACCGCAGAGTGAATTCGTCGCTATAACCAACCAACCAGCCGTCGTCGGTGTTGAACAAATCGGAGGTTGCTTCAGCGACCCAATCGCTGGCTTCAGCTGCCAATTCGTCAAGTTCACTTGGCCAGGTGTAATCCATCGCCTTCTGAGCGTAGCGAGGACCTTTAGCTTCCACCCGTTCGCAGTCAGTTGCGGGCCTGTAGCCTCTCGCAGATGCGAGCAGTGGTGATCCCTAAATATGGTGATGCAGACGTTTTGGAGTTGCGAGAGATCGCTGACCCTGAACCGGGCCCAGATCAGGTTTCAGTTGAGGTTGTAGCGTCTGCCATGAACCGTGCAGACCTCCTCCAACGCGCGGGTCAATATCCTGCTCCTGGACCGAAACCTCTCTTTGAGATTCCTGGGTTGGAGTTCTCCGGTCGAGTTAGCTCTGTTGGGTCACAAGTAGAGCGATGGTCGATCGGTGACGAAGTCATGGGAATAGTGTCGGGCGGGGCAATGGCCGAAAAGGTCGTTACGCATGAGCGGATGCTTCAATCAGTACCCGAAGGTGTCGACCTTGCTGACGCCGCTGCGATTCCAGAAGTGTTTATGACTGCGCATGACGCACTTGTCACCCAAGGAGGTCTCACATCTGGCGGGCGGGCGCTGGTTCACGCCGGAGGGTCCGGGGTAGGTACTGCGTCAATTCAAATTGTCAAAGCCATCGGAGCCCAGGTAGCGGTCACTTGTTCGACGAACAAAGTTGACCCGTGTCGTGAGCTTGGAGCAGATCTGGTCGTTGATTACAACGAACAAGATTTCGTTGAGGAAATTGCGCTTTGGACCCAAGATCAGGGCGTTGATGTGGTCCTTGATGTGATTGGTGGCGACTATTTGGCTAAGAACCTTCAATGCCTCAAGATCCAGGGACGGATAATTCAAGTTGGAGCGATGGGCGGCCCGGTTGCTTCTTTTGCTCTGGGAGCTTTACTCCCAAAGCGAGCGTCGCTGATTGGGACAGTTTTGCGTTCTCGGCCAATTGAACAAAAAATCGAAGCTAATCAGCTGTTCATCGCGGAGTTGTTACCGCGATTTGAAGATGGCAGCCTAAAGCCCGTTATCGACTCGAGATACCAGCTGGCTGATATCTCGGCGGCGCACACCTATATGGAAACCAACGCGAATATCGGAAAGATTATGATCGATATCTAGATGGCTTATTGGCTGATGACTTGTGTTGCTCAGCGATTCGCTATCGGTACGTAATCTCGTTCGCCTGGGCCGGTGTACTTCTGGCGGGGTCGATAGATTTTCTGTTCAGGGTCATCGAGCATTTCCTGCCAGTGGGCGAGCCATCCTGGAGTACGTCCGATTGCGAACAAGACGGTGAACATATCCATAGGAAAGCCCATTGCCTCGTAGATCAACCCGGAGTAGAAGTCCACGTTCGGGTAAAGATTACGGTCAATGAAATAGGAGTCGTTTAAGGCGACCTCTTCGAGTTTCATTGCAATGTCCAACAGAGGGTTCATCCCGGTCACCGAGAAAACTCGGTCGGATGTTTCTTTGATGATCTTGGCCCGCGGGTCGTAGCTCTTATAGACCCGGTGACCGAAACCTTGGAGCAACGTGTCCCCAGTCTTCACCTTTTCCACATAATCTGTCACGTTGTCGAAGCTTCCGATTTCGTGAAGCATGCGGATAACAGCCTCGTTCGCTCCGCCATGAAGTGGACCATAAAGACCACATGTCGCGGCGGCGACCGCTGAGTAGGGATCAGCGTTACTGGAACCAACGGTTCGCATAGTCGTCGTCGAACAATTTTGTTCATGATCTGCGTGGAGGATTAGCAGCACGTCGAGTGCTTTAGTGAGGACTGGATCTGGTTCATAGCCGGGATCGGCGACGTTCCACATCATTCGGAGAAAGTTGCCCGTATAGCCCAGGTGATTCACCGGATATTCGTATGGAAGTCCCAGTCGGTTCTTATAGGCAAAAGCGGCCATCGTTGGCATCTTCGCGATAAGCCGGATGGTTTGAATCAACCGATTATGGGGGTCGTCTATGTCTTTGGCTTCGGGATAGAACGTGGACAGTGCAGCTACTGTCGACACCAAAGTGCCCATGGGGTGAGCGTCATAACGGAAACCCTGCATGAATCGCGCAATGTTTTCGTGCACGTAGGTGTGATAGGTGAGGTGGTGGTTCCACTCTTCAGACTGAGCTTCATTGGGGAGCTCTCCGTTGAGAAGGAGGTAACAGACCTCAACAAAGTTTGACTTCTCGGCAAGTTGTTCGATCGGATAACCGCGGTAGCGGAGAATGCCGTTCGCTCCATCGATATAGGTGATTTGACTGTCGCAGTTGGCGGTCGACAGGTAGGCAGGGTCGTAAAACCACATTCCTTTGTCAAGCTCGCGAAGAGCTGCCGATGAGATAGTGCCATCCACAATTGGGACTGTGACACTGCCTCCGCTGCGGTTGTCTGTGATCGTGAAGGACTCTTCTGACACGTGCTTTTCCTTTACTTTCTTACGTCGCAGTTTTCCACTTTGGGGGCCGGGCCCTCTGGTGCGCCGTTGCACTGCTCGACAATTCCCCGCTCCGGACCGTACCTCAACTTGCTACTGCTCGCCTCTTTGAGTGGATTACATTTCTGTGCGAAAGCGTTGGCCTTCCCTACCTGCCTTGCTTAAAAAGCTGTGGGGAGCGGCATTTAGATCCTTCAAAGTGGGGAATTATCGTGCCGTCGGTTCGGCAATCGTTCCCGTTTTGAGCTGAACAGATCAATGAGATCAACAAGTTCCTTGCGGGTGTCTTCAGGGTTAATTACGGCATCTACGAAACCTCGCTCTGCTCCCACATATGGGTTCAGATAGGTCTGTTCGTACTCCTCGACCCAGGTCGCAGTGTCTTCTTCTGAGGCACCGCGTTGCAGAATTTGAGCGGCCTGGGTGGCGCCCATGACAGCGATCTCGGCAGTTGGCCAAGCTAAGTAGGCATCGTTACCCATTGTTTTAGAGTCCATAACGATGAAGGCGCCACCGTATGACTTTCGTAGAACCACTGAGATGCGCGGAACAGTTGCTCTTGCGTATGCGAAGGCCATCTGCGCTCCATGACGAATCATGCCTCTCCATTCGAGATCTTTGCCTGGGTAGAAACCAGGTGTATCCACGAACGTGATGAGTGGCAGGTTGAATGCATCACACATTGAGACGAAACGGGCGCCTTTCTGGGAAGCCGGGATATCGAGGGTTCCTGCAATCGCTATCGGTTGATTTGCGACGATGCCGACGGGTCTGCCACCCATACATGCGAAACCGGTGACGAGGTTCTGAGCCCACCCGGCGCGTAATTCTAAGAAGTCGTCATCGTCGATGACCGAACGAATAACGTCTCGGACATCGTAGGAGCCGCTCGGAGCATCAGGCAGTACCTCTCCGGCCTCAGGAGTCACCCGGTCCACAGGGTCAGATGATGGTTGGAATGGCGGTTCGTCGCCATTGTGGTCGGGCATGAAGCGGAGAATGTCGCCGATAGTTGAGAGAACTTCATCGTGGGGAACAATGATGCTGGCTGCACCAGTGTCTCGAAAGTGAACCGAGGCGCCACCTAATTCTTCAACGCCGACCCGAACGCCTGTCATTTGCTGAACAGGAACGGGACCACTAACGAAAGCGTAGGCATCCTCGGCCATAACCACTACATCTGCCAGACCGATGAGTAGCGCCGTTCCCGACACCGCTGGTCCGGTTACTCCAGCGAGGATTGGCACCACGCCTGACGCTTTGGCGAGTGCTCGTGCCGCGCGACCCCATCCGTCAAGGGCCGCGACACCGTAATGGGCGTCAGCTCCTGAAGAGGCCAAGAGAAGGACGATTGGCATGCGCTTTTCTAGTGCCATAAGGGCCGCAGCGGTCATCGTGTCGCCATCGTCAGGTGTAAGTGCCCCTCGATGTTCAGGGTCTTCTGCTTGGATCAACATGACGGCGCGACCGGCGAGGTCATGAACCCTTGCCACTGCGTGTGCGGGTGTTCCTTCGCGTAATTGCAAGGCGATGGGAGTCGTCACGGTCCTGAGCGTAGGCGCGTTAGAGCTGAGATTAGTGATGATCAGTTTGAACTTAGCTAGACCGCTGTAAGTCCGTCGATCGTGGGGGCCATGGTGCGCACGACCTGTCGAAGCACATCGCGCGTCGCTGAAGCTGGCGCGGAGAGCATCCCTCTGCGACGGATCGCTAGACCGACATGTCTTGGAGGGACTTCTTGTAACGAAAGAACGGTCCATCCTCCGCGACCGATCCATGAAGGGATTGCGGTTACAGGCACGATCGCTGGTGCGTATCCCTGAAAAGCTAACGTGGCTGCAAGTCGAATTCCATCGAGCTCAGCGACAGTTCGTAATTTGATGTTTTCGTTTCGTGCCGCTTCGTCTATCAAGGTACGCAAATTTGAGCCAGGTGGGCTGAGTAGCAGCTTGTGGTTCTCGAGTTCAGTGATGTGAATCGGTCGGTCACCTGCGGAGGAGAGTTCGTGTCCTTCGGGGGCGATAACAACTAGCTGTTCTTCGAACATTGGGGTGGTGAAAAGTTCGTCATGTTGCAGGGGTGTGTTGACGACGGCGAGGTCGAGATCCCCATGTTCGAGTAGTGGAATTAGGGCAGTGGTAGTTGAGTCGATCACCGTTGTCACCACGTCAGGGAAACTACGGCTCAGTTCGTCGAGCAAAGATGGTAGTAACCATCGCCCCGTTGTGCCGATTATTCCGAGGCGGACACGGCCTGTTACTCGCGAGGTCATTGACGCCACATCGTCGCGGAGTGCTGCTAGTTCAGTATTGATCCGCCGCGCCCGAGTTAATACCACCTCGCCCTCAGCGGTGAGCTTCCCGGCGCTTCTGTCGACCAGGATTGCTCCGAGGTCATCTTCAAGGCGAGCGATGTGTGTTGAGATGTTGGATTGGACGGTGTCTAAGGCACGCGCAGCCGCCGAAAAGCGGCCGTGTTCTGCCACGGCGGCTAGGGCATCCAATTGTTTGAGTTCCATGGATTCAGGGTATCCGATTCACTCGACCTATCTATAAAATAGATCAAAAGTATCTATCACTTCGGCTTGATGAATGACCAATGGGTAACTAAGTTGTTTCTTGTCGGGAACATACGACTTTCCCCAAAGTCGCTCGACACTTATCGATTGCCTAAAGGGTGCCCCCCACCCTGGCGATCAGCCGAGGCAGAGCCCCACTCTGCTGGCGGCTTTCGAAACCGGCCCGCCCCCCGGGCCGGTTTCTACTTTTAGCGGCAGCTAAAGCGAGAACGTTCTTCAATTTCTCGTCTTGTGCTGCTCGAAACCTTGGACGTGGCAACAACAGCCTAGATAGAGGCCTTGATGATGTTCAGAGCGGAACCCGCTCGGAACCATTTGATTTGTTCGGCGCTAAAGGAGTGATCGGTTTTGAATGACCAAGTGCTGCCATCGGGCTTGGTTACTTCAGCAACGACTTGCCTTTCGGGTGCAAGTTCACCGAGAGCCCGAACGGCGATACGGTCGTCTTGTTCTATGCGCTCATAATCTTCGGGATCGGCGAAGGTGAGAGGGAGCATTCCTTGTTTTTTCAGGTTGGTTTCGTGGATACGAGCAAATGACCGTGCAATCGCGACGAGGCCGCCTCGGAACCGGGGCTCCATTGCTGCATGTTCGCGACTTGAACCTTCGCCCATGTTTTCGTCGCCGATGACGACCCACCCTTGGCCCGCTTCGTGATAGGAGCGGGCGATGTCGGGGAAGGTGCCGGTTTCGCCGGTGAGTTGGTTTTTCCCGTGGCCCACCTCATAGCCGTCATATGCGTTAATAGCGCCAAGATAAAGATTTCCGGAAATGTTTTCTAAATGACCTCGATATTTCAGCCAGGGGCCAGCCATAGAAATGTGATCGGTTGTGAATTTTCCCTGTGCTTTTACCAAAATGGGGAGGTCTTCATAATCGGAGCCGTCCCACGCCGTAAAAGGCTCGAGCATCTGCAGGCGGTCCGAGGTGGGGGAAATGTTGATGTCGATTTCGGAACCGTCTGTCGGAGGCGCGACAAACGTGTTTTGACCGGGGTCAAAACCTTGTGGAGGTAACTCGATACCCACAGGGACTGATAGTGCGACTTGTTCCCCTTGGTCGTTGGTGAGGGTGTCCACCAGGGGATCGAAGTCGACGGTCCCCGCTAGAGCAAGTGCCATTACTGTTTCAGGGGAAGTGACGAAAGCGAGAGTTGCTGGATCACCATCGTTTCTTTTGGGAAAGTTGCGGTTATAAGACGTCACGATGACGTTTGGCTCTCCCGGGGTGTGGCCAGTTTCGGCGCTTCTGTCCCACTGCCCGATGCAGGGGCCGCACGCGTTCGCGAGGACAGTGGCTCCTAAGGCTTCGAAATCCGCCAGAAGCCCATCGCGTTCGATCGTTGAGCGAACTTGCTCTGACCCCGGGGTGATCAAGAGTTTTGACTTCAGTGTGAGCCCGTTGGCAGCGGCTTCGCGAGCGATGCTCGCGGCTCGTGTGATGTCTTCGTAACTGGAGTTGGTGCATGAGCCGATAAGTGCGGCGCTAATGCTGGTGGGCCACCCATTGTCGTTCGCTTCGTCGCCCAGAGCTCCAACTTCACGGGCTAGATCAGGGGTGTGTGGGCCGTTGATATGGGGGCTGAGGGTAGATAGATCGATCTCGATGAGTTGGTCATAAAACGCTGCGGGATCATCAAATACTTCTTGATCTGCTCGAAGGTGTTCGGCTACTCGGTTCGCTGCATCAGCGACCTGTTCGCGACCGGTGGACTTGAGGTAACGACCCATGGCTTCGTCGTACCCGAAGAGTGAAGTCGTTGCGCCAATCTCTGCACCCATATTGCATATGGTCGCCTTTCCGGTACAACTCAATGACTCGGCTCCGGGACCGAAGTATTCGACGATGGCCCCGGTTCCACCATTCACCGTGAGGATCTCGGCGACCTTCAAGATGATGTCTTTGGGTGCGGTCCATCCCGAGAGTTCGCCGGTCAGCCTGACACCGATTGCTTTGGGCCACCTAACGTTCCAGGCGAATCCCGTCATCACGTCAACCGCGTCGGCTCCGCCCACGCCCACAGCGATCATTCCCAACCCGCCGGCGTTGGGTGTGTGGCTGTCCGTGCCGATCATCATCCCACCAGGAAACGCGTACTGTTCGAGAACGACTTGATGGATGATGCCGCTTCCCGGCATCCAAAAACCTGCACCGTATTTGGCACACACGCTTTCGAGAAAGTTGTAAACCTCCTCATTGCTCTCGCTTGCCGTGAGGAGATCAGTTTTTCCGTCATCTCTAGCTTGGATCAAATGATCACAATGGGTGGTAGTGGGTACCGCGACCTCAGAAAGTCCCGCAGTCATGAACTGAAGCCAAGCCATCTGAGCCGTGGCATCCTGCATGGCTACGCGGTCCGGTCGTAGGTCCGCGTAGCTGACGCCTCGCTCTAGGTTTTGGTCGGCTGACGCCAAATGATTGATCAGCACCTTTTCGGCGAGTGTTAGCGGCCGACCCAGTTTCTCTCGCCCCAAAGCGGTGCTGGTCTCAAGATTGGCGTAGACGCCTTCAATCAACGCTATGGGTGTGCTCTCCGCAACCGGCATGGGGGCTCCCTCTGTAATTGTGCGTTGTGGGCGCAACATCAACAATACGCCCTTGTTGGTATTTCACCACGGGCGGCTTGACTCTAAACGTAGGGCCAGCGACGATGACTTCCGCCTTGGTCGTCTCCGTTTTCCGTTAGAGACCATCGCCGGCGCCACGTCGACGTGTCGGGGCCTTGGAGCCCAGGACTATCTTCGGCGTGGGCTCTTTGGCGAGCAGCGAACCAATTACCAGTAGCGGTCTCATCGGCTAACGACTCGACAGCGGCTTGCAACTTTCTCGTAAACCTTCGGTTGTTGTCTTCCTCCGCGAATTCTAGGGGGCGCCCGAAATTCACAATGGCTTTAGATCTCTTTGGCCAGTTGTGCCCTTTGCGCAAAATATCGAAGGTTCCTCGTATGTGGACGGGCACCACAGGGACGCCGGCTTGTTTGGCCAAGAACGCGGCCCCCGGACGAAACTCCTGACCCCATCCGTCAGGTGAACGGCCTCCCTCGGGGTAAATAACCATGCTCCACCCGCCTCGGAGCAGGGCGACCGCTTTCCCGATGGTGTTCCGATTAATAGAAGTGCGTTCGATAGGAATGGCGCCAATGAATAACGCCGAGATAGCTGCAGTGGTTCGGTTGCCGAAGAAATAGTCAGCGGCAGCTCCGACACAGGCTTTGTGGCGCCAGGGTGCTGGTATCGAGGTCAACAAGACCAATGTGTCGGCATGACTCTGATGGTTCGACGCGAAGATTGCTGGACCGTCGAGATCATGTAGACGGTCCAGACCTCTGATCGTCGGACTGGCGTAGTACTGAATTACGGCCTTTCCGACGGTGGAGAGCGCTATTCGACGAGTGACTCTGGACGCGTATCTGCGGGCCCAGTCAGTTTCGTAGTTCGCGCCGGTGTTAGCTGGCAGTGGTATCTGTCCGTCCGGTGTTTCCGCTGATTTAAGAGGAAATTCGACCTTACGTACGACGCGCGATAGCGAGGCTTTTGCGCGTCGATCAGTCAGATGACTGATAGCGGGTCGGCGGTTTGGATCTGTCATTGTTGACTCGCGTTACACGACGTCGGCCATGAGGACCGGTGGATTGTGGATGTGAGTTAGGGTCGGATCGCGGCCGACCACATCGGTTGCCATCTCAAGAGCGTCGCGCATAGTGGTGGCCGAGCGAAAGCCCATGCGTTTCACAGCTCGTTGATCGCCTCCCACAACGATCACCTGCCCGACGTGTTCAAGAGCATGAGAGCACCAGTACCACATATAGAAGGGATGTACACCGTGGTAGGCGTACGACGTGCGATATAGGTGACGGTACCACTCGTCTTCAGCGTAACGTTTTTCGTATTTTTGTTCGATTTTCTCGGGATCGGTGCTGTCGGCGAGCACCTCTTCAAAGAAATCGATGTAGCTGGGGTGATGAACAGGATGAAACTCCCAAGGCGTGGGGTGGCTCATAATGACCACTCCGCCTTCGCGTACTAAGGGTTTGCCCTTGTACAAGTTGAAGAAGTAACCCAAACCTAGACAAGCAACAAGAACCGGGTTCATTATCGAGTTCACGTTATAGGGCCCAAGATAAGGCAGGCCCATCGAAAGAATGTCGGTCTGGCCCTCTACGCGGACTAGGTGTTGCTTGTAAACGTTGGCAGTGGTTACTTCATGTACTGCCTCGACCTCACCAGCTTGAATCGAAGTCAGGCCAAATGGTGAGCGAATACCTTGGAAGATGGAACGTGCTGAACGCCGAGGGATTTTGTCCAAAACTTTCTTTGTGCCAAGAAGCATCACTCGGTCCTTGCCTGTCATTTCCCACTCACGTTTTTGAAGGAAATCCCAAGGGGAAGGAAAGGTGTCGTTATTTAAGGTTGTCTCGATTTGAAAGATTTTGACGCCTGCGTCTCGGATTAGTCGCCCTTGGCGCCAGTTCTTGGTGTGAAGTTCACTTTTCTCTTGATCCATGAAGGATTTCGAACGACGCATGGTCTGGACGTTGTGATGGTGACGCAGCGCTGCGTAACCCGATAAACCGGTCGCAACGCTTTTGTGGCCGCCGTCCATCGAGACGAGATTGATGTTGACGTAGACGATCAAATCGGATTCGACAGCGCGCTTGGAGATGACGACTTCCTCGCCGTGATCGGTTTCACCCATATGGGTTAAGCCTTCTGGATCTTCAGCATCAAAGTTGTAGAGCTGTCCAGTGGGGGCAAAGGCGTCGTATACCCGGTCACCGACGGCGTGTCGCAACTCGGCTTCAGTCATTCTGCGGTGGAGTGCGAGTGCGGCAATGAGATGAACATCGTCAACACCACAAGCCGCAGCGACATCAAGCACCTGTTCGATAATGCGACCACGAATGTCAGGGGCTTGCATCTGGGGGAGCGGCAAAGAAATGTCATCGAAAGCGATGGTCAATTTCATGCCAGGTGTAAGAAGTGCTTCTAGTGGAGGTGAATCGCCCAGTGGGTTAGCGAGGGCATGTCGAATAGCGCTGTCGACGTCTTCGATCGGTTCGATGGGTTCGTTGGGGTAAACGACTCGACTCCCCGTGGGTAGCTTCTCGAATCGGAAACCTTCACCGTGATGGAACACGATTGGGGGAGTGGTCCTGTCCACATCAAGTACGAGACCGCGTCGGGCCGTCATCGGTGAACTCCTTGTCCTTGGGGCGTGCGTTGGGGACTTGGGCGTGAACCCATTGGCAACATCGGTTTAGGTGCGCCAGCGGTTTTGGGCCAGTTTTCGGTCAGCCATCCGCGTTTTTCTGCAATTGTTACGAGTCGAGTCTCGGGATTCACTGCGACGGGGTAACCAACAGCCTCGAGCATCGGAAGATCAGAGGCGGAGTCCGCATAGGCCACTCCCTGTGCAGGATCAAGGCCATTCTGGTTGGCCCAGTCCACCATGAGCTGTGCTCGTACTTCCCCTGTAGGGGGCACGTTGAGCATTTCACCGGTGAGTTTGCCCGCTTTCCGGTTGATGGTTGCGGCGATTATGTGATCAAAAAGGGGACGAAGGGGTTCCACGGCGACGTCTAAGGCGCCGGTAATCAAGACTGTCTGATGGCCGGCTGCTCGGTGGTCTCGAACTCGTCGTAACCCGGCTGGGAAAGATTTGATCAGGATAAGTTCACTGAGCATTTCGGCGGCGTCAGCTTCTAACTGGTCGACTGGGGCACCCTTATAGCGCTGGTAGAAATAGCGAAGGAAGTCGGTTCGGTCGCGTTTATCTCGCCGCCATAGGCCAGGAGTCTCGCTCAGTGTTCGGAGAGTGAACTCGATCCGTTTTCTTGTGCCCAGATGTCGAGTGGCGAGCCAAGCGTAGCTTTCGACTACGTTGCTCGCGATCAGGGTATTTTCTAGATCGAATGCTGCGAAGTGTCGATCGGTGTCGAGAACTGCATTGCGGAGTCGTTCAGAGCGGGTCGGTCCCGTGCGTTTTTCGGGGGTGGTCTTGACTCGTGCTTGTACGACCACTGTGGGTAGGTGTACCTCGGTGATGTAGTGGTGCCAATCGATGGCGCTCGGGTCAAAGCCAAAGTCGCGTTGATCTTCTATTGGTAGTGAGTTCCAAAGCGCCAGAGTGCGTTCGATCCCATACAGCGCTTCACACTTGCCGTACGCGCCGTAGATTTCGACGTAGCCTTTGATCTGCTCGAGGTTGCGACGCCGCTCAGCGAACTTGCTCGTAAAACTGTTTTGGCCTCTGATCGGAAGTCTGTTGATGACCTTGGCTGCGATGTCGAAGACTTTTACTACGCGTTGAAGCTGTTCTTCGAGACCGCTGGAACCCGCGTACTTCCATTCAGTGCTTGCTGTGGGATGCCCATTCGCGTCATAGACGGGATGCTCTCGGAACCACTCCATAGTCGTGTCGAGAAACTTCTTATATTGAAGTGGGTTTGTTGAGCCGGACGCGACTTGGAAAACCTCAGGGGTATCTTCAGGGCCTTTTGCGGCCACAGCGATTATGGCGGCCGCGACCATATCGACGGGGATTACATCAATAATTCCTTCGGGGTAACCGGGGAAAGTACTGAGTTCCCCTTTGGCAAAAGACACGATGAGCGGCTCGGCCATCCGAAAGCCACGAATCCACCCGGGAGATGGCTCGGCCCAAGCGGACTCAATGATAGAAGGGCGAACAACACTGACTGGTATGTCGCCGTGAAGTTCAACGAGCGCTGTTTCGCCTAAGGCCTTTGAGTAGGTGTAGACGTCGGGCCAGCCAAGCGAGATAGCGCGACTTCTCCCGGCTTCAACCATTTCGTCGTTGACCCACGCTTCTCGCAGTTGCTCTGTTTTCGCTGCGAGCATCGGTACACCGGCAGCCCCCAACTGTTCTCTGGCGCCCTGACGAAAAGCAGTAAGTCGTTCGGGGATTCGACTTCGAGCGTCGAGATCCGCTCGAGTTCGGCGAGCAGCCTCAACTTCGGCGCGCCAATCGACATTGACTTGGAATGGTGTGCCAGCCAGAAATTCTTCGTTCGCTGCACCTCGTCGATTTCCCGCGACGTAGCAAGTTGATACTGAAATCATGTGCGGCGTCACGGACGCTTTTTGGAGAAGGTTCAGGATTCGATTAGGTCCAAGCAGATTAATTTCGATTGAGCTGTCAAGGGGGCTGTCAAAGCTGACTGCTGCAGCAGAGTGGATGACCACCTCACATGACGTGAAGAGTTGCTGCCCGGCATGATCGAGGCCGAGGTCTTCGCTCGTGACGTCACCTGCAATTACTGAGACGCGTTGTTGGCAAATCTCGTCAAAATCGTCGCCCCACTCCGAGCGGAGTTTGTCGAAGGCGTCGTTCCGGAAAATTTCCCTCTGAACGCGCTGCTCAGCGCTGTTTCGGCGGCCGGGTCGAACGAGTAAAACCAGTTCGCAATTAGGCACGGATCGCAAGAGGCGCTCGACTAAAGCCGTGCCAAGGAACCCCGTGCTCCCCGTCACCGCTATCCGCTTGCCCGAGAGGGACTTGCTGATCACAGCTACAGTTCTAGCAGATAACTTACCAAATGGTAAGTCTATGTCTTATTTCGCTCTAGGATGGTCATGTGCCCGCACAAACCCGCGAACGCATCTTGGACACATCGTTGGCCGCCTTTGGATTGCGGGGATATGACTCAACGTCGCTTGACGAGATGGCCAGTGACCTCGGAATCACCAAACAGGCCATCCTTTATCACTTTTCGTCTAAAGAACATCTGCTGAACGCAACGATTGAGCTAGCGGTCAAAGAACTGGGTTCTACATTGGGCGGAGCTTCCAAGTCACAAGCCCGAGGTTTTCAACGAATTGAAGACCTGGTGCGGGCAACCTTTTCGTTAGCGGCGCGCCGACCCGAAGTGCTTGGGCTGGTCAGGTTGGTTTCTCGACAGGGTGGAGCGGCTTCCGGGGAATTGGCATCGGCGATGAGCGACATGTTGGGCGACGCGGTGCGCTTCGTTGAAGCGGAAATGAATGCTGGTCGTTTCCGACGTTTAGAGCCTCGCATGCTGTTGCTAGCGGTCTATTCGGCTGTAATCGGTGTGGCTACCGAACCTGAGGTGATGCGCGCCTTGGGTCTTGAACCAGATCTTCGTTCGCTCGTCAAAGCCCGCCGGGAAACCATCGAATTTCTTCGTGCCGCGCTAATAGCTGATTAGAGACGCTCAAGCCCCTAGGTCTGCGAATAAGCGGGGGCACGGAGCTACCGCTCTACCTCCACACGAAACACCGAACTGCATATAGAGACTGTCGATGGGGGCGAACTTGGAAAGGTCCTTGCAGGCTCGAGCGTCGTGATCACCGCACAGCTCCCACAGGTGGTCAAGTAACTCGTCGTGACCGGGGGGAGTTTGGTCTGGCGTCAAGGATCTAAGCGTCGGTGGTTCGCCGTCGTCGTCAAGAATCAGGGTGCAATAGCTGGTGCCTCTAGCTCCGCAACTCGTGCCGAACTGGGCATAAAGCGACTGGCTAGGTGCGACTAGACGTAACTCGCCACAGGCGCGAGCGCTACCTTTGGCGCATCTGGCCCACCAACGGTCAAGATCCTCATCTTCTCCCGGTGGGGGAGTCAGCGAAGTCAGAGCACCCTCAGGCTGGTCTCTTCCTAGTAGCAAGGAACAGTCCATGTTTGCTCGCCCGCCGCAACTGAATGCGAACTGCTCGTAGGTGCTGTCTCGAGGCGCTGAGTAAAACAAATCATCACAAGAAACGGGATCGCCGGCGCCACATTCCGACCAAAGGGCATCAAGCACAGCATCCTCGCCCGGCGCCTGGTCAGTTGGAGAAAAAATCTTTGGAGAAGCCAAAAGGTGATCCGATACCTGAGGCTGGTCATCGGATACCAAAGGCTCTCGAGTGGACCCACCAGGGTCTAACTGGCACAACTCGATGGCCATATCGACAGCAAGTTCTTCTTCAGGGTTGAGATCCACAGCTAAATCAGCCAGGTCGAGTCCCCATCCCTTCACAAGACGATCCTGCACGCAACGCTCTTCTGACGGACTCAGATTTCTCGTGATCTGCCCTATTTCGTCAGTCGCCATCGAGCGATAAGAACACGAAACCCCGAACAGCAGCACCATCAAGAGCGCGAGGCAGCGTTTCATTAAGCCAACTTGTGAGCTATTGCCCCAACATCGCGCAGAGCGGAGCCATCAGCTCCGTCAGTGCGAAAGCCTTTGACTGGGTTCTGGGTAGCTTCTTGCAGCATTTCCGTGAGGAGTCGCGCAAAAGGTATGCCCTCTTGATGCCAAAAATACCAACTCAACGACCCCGGAATTGTATTGATTTCGTTCACCCACAGTCCGTCAGGGTTCCATAAGAAATCAATGCGAGCTACCGATCGCACCATCGCTAACTCGATTACCTGGGAAGCAAGCGTTCGTAACTGGCCTTCCACGTGGGCTGGTAGCTCCGCGGGTAATTCCCGCGGTGCACTCGCCATTCCTTCAGAGCCTCGGAGGTATTTGTCGGCGTAGCTGTATATGCCGGTATCTGCAGGACGCAGAGGACGTTCGATGGCACTCAGACTGACCTCAGGGTAAGTCCGAACAGAGATATTCAGATCGACCGCATCATCCAAATATCGCTGAATGACGGCACCTTCGCGTAGCAACGGTTGGGTTCGGACCAGAGCGTTCGCTGTTTCCAAATTTTCTACAATCTCGATGCCTATAGAAGAACCACCAAAACGTGGCTTAACGATAAACGGTCCAACCTCATTAAGAAGCAGATCGTCGGTTACAAGATGAACGGGCAAGCTAGATAAACCGGCTCCCTCCATCACACCAGAAAAAGCCAATTTGTCCATGCCTAGAGCGGCCCCAGATTGGCTCGGGCCCGTGTAACGAACGCCGGCAAGGTCAAACATTGCCTGCAGGCTTCCATCTTCTCCAGGTCCGCCGTGGCAGCAGACGACCACGGCACTAATCTCGAGTTGGCTTTGCTTCCCCCGCTTACCCACCCGGTAAAACCCACCGGTTTCTCCAAGCTGAAGAACGACAGGGTCCGCTGACCTTGGGAGTCCATCGGCAAATTCGCTTGGTTCCACATCGGAAGGAACCTCGAACCAGTTGCCGGTTTTGGACCAATACAGGGTCAGTACGTCGTTGCCAGCCTCAGATAAGGCGCGGACCGCTTGTAATCCGGTGAGGATCGAAATGTCGTGTTCTGGGGATGGTCCGCCGAAGCAGACTGCTGGACGATTCATGATCTGTCATGAAACCGTAGATGCCCCTCGGCGAGATGTCACCTCACCTCCGCCCGACGCCGTTCCCAGCGTCACGCGTAGTGGTCAGGTAGATCATTCTCATAGAGAACGGCGTCCCCGGCTGTGAGATGCTCTCGAACCCATTTCACTGCGTCCTCACGACGCGAAACGAAATGAACACGAGCATTGCCATCTCTGGAACCCTTAACAAGGGCAGATTTGTTAGTCCGCCCCACGATCACTAAGTCATCAGCAACCAAACTCGCATCAACCCCAAAGCGCCGGTTTTCTGCTACTTGACGATGCCCAAGCTCGACCATGCCGGGCGTGACTACTACCTTTCGGTGCGCGTCAAGTTCGCCCAAGGTCTCCAGCGCCGCCGCCACACCGGCCGGATTGCTGTTGTAGGTATCGTCAATCACCGTCACACCAGATTGACTTACTAGGACTTGCCGACGATGTTCGACAGTGGGGAGAGTGGCGAGACGTTGAGCAATAATCGCGTCAGGTATTCCCAGAGTCGTGGCTACGGCCACAGCGCAAGCGACGTTCGTTGGTGCCGCATCAACTGCTAGTCCAGCGAGAATTAGGCGCCCTGACACTATGACCTCGAGACGTTGACTGTCTTTGAGGACGACAATGTCAGCAGTTCGATCATTGGACGAACATCGCAAAACCTCTATACCGGAAACCTGGAGTCGGTCTGCTTCGCTGGCCAGTCCGTAAGCATCGATATTCACGATTGCTGTTCGGCTGGTTGAGAAGATTTCGCTTTTCGAATCAACGATCGTGTCGAGATCACCGAAGCGCTCAAGATGAACCGGACCTATTGATGCCAGCACTGAGATTGACGGCTTAATCCAACTCACTAAGTCGGCAATTTCCCCCCGACCGTAGGTGCCCATTTCAGCGACGAACACCTCGGTGCCTTGAGCAAGATGTTCGTTAACGGCTCTGGAAAGACCCGGGCTGTTGTTGAAACTCGCAGGGCTCGCTACGACGCTGAGGGTTCCTGATACCAAGTGTTTGATGTAGCTCTTGATAGTGGTCTTACCGTAAGAACCTGTTACCGCGATCCGTATGGGATCGACTCGGTTCAAGGTTTGAGATGCCTGGACTACGTAGCGACGCGCAAGCCTGCTCTCGACGGGTTTCAACGTGGCGAGAACCCCGTCGATTATCGCGGGTGTCATCAAAGCGACGGTGGCACAGCCCACCGGTCCCAACCCAAGCTGTTGAAACAGCAGCGAAATGATTGCTGTGAAAAAAAACGTGGCGATAGCGACTACTCGAAGGCGTCTTGTCCAGGCCAGGGGGCTGGTTCGCCCCCGCAAACCCAGGCCGATTGGCCCACTACACACCGCTAGCGCAGTGATGACACACATAGGTGGAAACCAAAAACTTAACGTCGCGGATGCAAAGGCAACGATGACCAGGGCGGGGTTAGCGACCCCTAATTTCCACCAGCGAATAGCGAAGCGAGTCGTTGAAATTGGTAGGTAATGCTCGCGTTGTGCGACGCGAAGCCAACGTGCTCCCGAAGATATGGATCCAACGAAGCAAACAAACGCGTACCAGTCGGACGAGTTCATGCCAAAGCATCCAAACGACGGTCGATTGCTTCGCGCAGTGCAGCAGGAGCTGCGCTTGGAACGAAATGATCAACGCCACCTAAGATCGTGAGCCTCGCGTCTGCCAGAAGTGCCTCGGCCCGCGCCGCGATTTCAGGGGGTGCAGCTATGTCGCCGTCACCCCAAACCAAATCGACGGGAGCGGAGATGGACCGCAACTGTTTTTCGTACGATTCGTTCACCACTGTTACTAAAATATCGCGCATGACTCCTGAAGCCGCTCGATAATCGGCGCTGCCGTACCGACCTCGAAGAGTCTCTAGATAGTTGTCACCAACCAGTCCCCAAGAATGCAGCCTCTGGCCCAGCCGGTAACGCAGCGCTGGTTTTTCTCTTCGGTGAGCACGGTATAACAGGGGAACACCGGTAAGTACTAGGCCCCCGATAGCAGCGGGGCGGCGCTCTGTCAGGTGGACCGCAACCCGACCGCCGAAGCTGTGCCCCACTACAACCACAGGTGTTTCACATGTATCCAAAATTGGCGAGATGAGGTCCGCGTACATAGCTGCACCCCCTGCTTCAGAAGGAACAGGAGACGCCCCAAAACCCGGAAGGTCGATACTGACCGCGTTGAGTCCATCTAAACAACGATCGAAATCTTGGTGGTTTCGTCCCCAGCCGTGCAACGCGATGACCCGCGGAGGGTCATCGCCAAACCTGGCCCCGAACAGCGAACCGTCTGCAAAACTAGTTAACGCCACGTGAGAATTCTGGCCGAAGCTTGACGAGTCGCCGACCCAGTTAACTGCCCTCGGACCGGTTGATAGCCGAAAGCAACGCAAGGAAGCTAGCGGTCACGATGTTTGGGTGCAGACCGACTCCCCAATGCGCAGAGCGGTCTGGAGCTTCAATTTCGACGTAAGCGGCAGCGGCGGCGTCTGCTCCGGTGCCTACAGCATGTTCTTGATAGTCGACGAGAGTGATATCTATCCCGAGATCATCCGCAAGCGCGTTTTTGAATGCCGATAACGGCCCGTTACCTTCACCTGTAATGACCTTTGTTTCGCCCGAAAAATTTAGCGTCGCTGTGACATTGGACATTTCTGATGATTCGGAATCGAAGGCGCTCTTGTGGCCCTCGTAGGTGAATGGTTGAGTGGTGTGAAGGTACGTCTCATCGAATGTCTTCTTGATGGTTTCAGGGATAATTTCGCCGCCATCGTCAGTGATTGATTGGATCACTTGACTGAATTCGATTTGTAAACGCCGAGGTAAATCAAGTCCAAAGTTGTTTTTCATCACATATGCCACCCCGCCTTTACCGGACTGGCTATTAACGCGGATCACGTCTTGGTATGTGCGCCCCACGTGAGCGGGATCGATTGGCAGATACGGCACCTCCCACATCGTGTAATTCTCGGAGAGTGCCTCGAAACCTTTCTTGATGGCATCTTGGTGACTACCGGAAAAAGCGGTGTAGACCAGATCTCCGCCGTATGGATGGCGAGGGTGAACGGGTAGTTGGTTGCAGTACTCGGCTATCCGTCGCAAGTGGTCAATGTGGCTGATGTCGAGTTCGGGATCAACACCCTGACTGAACAGATTCATTGCCAGGGTGACGATGTCAACGTTGCCGGTTCGTTCGCCGTTGCCAAAGAGTGTGCCTTCGACACGGTCAGCGCCCGCCATGACACCGAATTCTGCGGCAGCTACGGCGCAGCCGCGATCGTTGTGGGGATGTAGCGAGAGAACAATGGCATCTCGATTTGAGACGTTGCGGTGGAAAAACTCGATCAAGTCCCCGTAAAGGTTTGGGGTGGACATTTCGATTGTTGCGGGCAGATTCAAAATGATGGGGTCATCGGTGGTTGCTCCCCACTCGTTTGTCACCTGCTCGCAAATGTCAATGGCGAAGTCAAGTTCGGTTCCGGTAAATGATTCCGGTGAGTACTCGAATCGAATATTTGAATCTTTGACCGCGTCGCGCAATTCGCGACATTGCCGGGTCCCGGTAAGTGCAATGTCAACGATTCCGTCGAAATCAAGTCCGTATACCACTCGGCGTTGAAGAGTCGATGTCGGGTTGTAGAGGTGCACTATTGCCTTATTAGCGCCCTCGATCGCTTCGTACGTTCGATTAATGAGTTCTGGGCGACTCTGAGTGAGCACCTGAATCCATACGTCATCTGGCACTAGATCTTCTTCGATGAGGATCCTGCAGAAATCAAAATCAGGAGCTGAGGCTGATGGGAAGCCAACCTCTATCTCTTTGAAACCCATTTCCACCAACGCTTCGAACATTTGTCGCTTTCGTGGAACGTCCATCGGGTCGATCAATGCTTGGTTGCCGTCTCGAAGATCGACAGAACACCAAAGAGGTGCTTCATTAGTGACTTTGTCAGGCCAGGTCCGGTCTGCTAGCTGGGGCGCGTACGGGTAATGGATGTACTTGCCGAATGGCATCGAACTGGGCTGCTGTTTGCTTATGCCCTTTATGTCCGCCATGGGTTCTTCCTCCAGTTGCGCCTAGTTCCGCTGGTTGCATTGTTCCTCTTGCCGTGTTCCTGCCCTGAAAAGCAGAAGAACCCCCCGACCTTGCGGCGCAGGAGGTTATGGCGAGGGCCTCTATGTAGTGGCCCTCACCTAAGTAAGAAGAAGGAGTCCGCGCAGCGATCCGTTCACGACGAAAACCATACCACTGGAATGCCAAATTGGTACAGCGACATGTGGGAGGAGCTTTGGGTTTTGGATGTCTTATGCGGCCCGTGGTTGCGTCATCAGCCGCGCGAGAAGGCCGTCTCTCAGTCCCATGGTCGAAACGGAAGCCTCGTGTACTCCGAGTGAGCGCATTGTTTGCCTCAGAACGGCCACTGCGAGTGGGAGATGCAGCGATCTTCGCTGTTTCATCCCCGGCAGAGCCAAACGTGCGGGTAACGAGAGTTCAGAAAGCTTTTTAACGAGGTGGCCGAGATCGGAGCAGTCGATGCCGAGACCGTTAATGTTGTCGGGCACTTCACCTCGACGGGTCGTGTGGATTAGTTGAGCTAAAGCCCGCGCCATTCCGCCAGTTATGACAATTTGCTCTTCAAGGGCGGGTCCGATGCTCGTCATGGCGGGTTTGAGTGTTTCAGAAATGTGATGTTCGAGTCGGGTCCGTATCGAGGTTTCCAGGTAGCCGTCGTCCAGGGTTCGCGGAGCAAGAACGCTGATACCCAGTGGGTAACTGAAGTTGTGGCGTGGGCCTTTGGCGTTCGACGGGCCGCTACCCAAACCCAGGCTGCCTCCGCTCAGGTCCACCATGGTGACGCCCGGCCTGTCAGGGAAATCGTTGACCACGGCGCGCCATGTCAGAGCTACTTCTTCGGTTGGAGACAAAATCTGTACCGGGCAGCCGATCTCTCTAGAAATGTGAGTGGCGACGGCTTCGCCATTCGCGGCGAGACGAAATGATTCGGTTGCTACCGCAACGATGCGTTGACAGTTGTGCATCCGCGCGGCGGTCATGAACTCGGCCGCGACGCGAGTCGCGGTGGAAATATCTTGTTCGGTAAATGAGCCGCTGGAGCTAACCGACGAACCGAGATGCAGATGCTGGCTTCGGCGCTCGGTGCCCTGCTCAGAATAGATGGTGAGACGAAACCCGGTGCTTCCCATCTCGATCAGCGCAGCCCTCACCCTTCCGAGGCTAGGAAGATCGGCTCGGTGAGTGGTGGACCTTCGTTGGGTATGACGAATGCGCTGGTTAGGTCAACTCGAAGGTGAAGTCCGAAAGTACCTCTACCGAGCGTCCGACGTGTTCCTCGTCCATCATCGAGTTCATGAGTTCGGGCTCGCTTGTGGTTGCCCACTGACGGCCGTTTGGGGTGCGAAGTGCTGCGAGCCCTCGTTCAGGGCCCTCCGCGCCGTGCATGACTGTGTAAGCCTCGATGGTTGCACGACCAGTGTGATCGGCATCTAGTTCAACGCTGGGGAATGTGTTGATTTCCTCTTGGCAGTCTTGATGCTGAAATCCACTGGCAGGTGGCGTGGTGCTGTACACGCCAAATGCATGTTTGGTGATGTACCCACCGTTAGCTGAACAAAGACCGATAGACCCTGGGTCGTCGCGTAAGACGTTCGCCATAGTCGCTATCGAATGGGTTACGTAGTTGTTCAGAGGTCCTCCGGCGAAGGTAAGGCCACCTGTTTGAGTGAGCTGCCGGTCAACCCCTAATCCCATCTCGGTGGCAGCAATTTGTACTGCAGAAGGAAAGCAGCTGTACAGGTCGACGTGATCAAGATCATCTGGCGTCACACCCGCTAATTGCATCGCCCGCTGGCCTGCAACTCTGATAGCAGGCGACGAGTGGAGATCGCCGCGATTAGAGACAAAATTTGTGTCCGCTCCGTCGGTTCCCGAATGGGGGAAAAGCCAACGATCCTGCGAAACACCTGCTGCTTCAGCGGCTTCAGCGGAGCAGAGGATGATTGCGGCCGCTTGGTCTAGATCCCAGTTCGAGTTCATTGCTTTGGTATAAGGAAATCCGACTAGGCGATTAGAAGGACCAGGGTTCCGAATCTCGTCAGCTGTCATGGGTGTACGCACCCACGAGTAAGGGTTAGCGCAAGCAACCCGGTTAAAGGTCTCCCAAAGTTTGCTGACGCGGTCTCGGTGATCGGCGATGGTTTCGCCGCGCGATGCCCGAAAAGCTGATTCGAAGATTGGGTAAAAGTTGATGGGCATCGCGAATCCGCGTTCCAACTCCACTGGATGACTCATAGTGACGTCTTTACCCAGCATTTCGTCTGGTTGAGTTGGCGCTTGGTCGGTGTAAGGGATTCGTTCGCCGGACCGCCTCGCCCGTCTCCTGCTCCAGATCCCCTCAGCCCCCACTATCAGCACGACGTCGGCCGTACCTTCTTGAATCCGCACCGAGGCTTTGTTCACCAGTGACTGGGGGGTATTGCCCCCATCAGTTGAAAGGCCAGTTCTGCTGTTATTTCCGAACTCGTCTCTGAGCAAAGCACCCGGATCTGGATATGGCCAGGCTCCTTTGACCACCCAAGTGTGTGTGGCTCTATCCAGCAGACTATTTGCTCCGGCGTCGCCGGCTGCTGCTTCTAGCGCTGCGCGCATCATTGCGACTGGTTCGAGGGCATCTAATGGATTATCTGGTCTTTGGATCAACTGGCCGGAGCCAACCAGAACAGGAGTGCGGGGATCTACAGAACTCATTGCCGTACCACCTCAGCGACGGTGCGTAGTAGGGATATTGGACCACTTACTTGAAGAGTGGTGACCACCGTATCTCTCCAACGTTGGAGGTCCTTAGCGATCTTGTCTAATGGGCCGACCAGAGCAACTTCCTCTACCAGCGAAAGCGGTATAGCAGCGGCTGCTTGTTCTTTGCGTCCAGTCAAGTAGCACTCTTGAACTTGATCGGCCACATCTTGGTAACCCATGCGGCAAAAGACGTCGTAATGGAAGTTGGCGCCTTTCGCCCCCATGCCGCCCATATAGAGAGCAAGCATGGGTCTCACTCTGTCAGCGGCCCGTTCAACGTCAGCATCAGGAACGATTGATACAGGACACACCACTTCGAAGTCGTTTTCCTTCGGAATTCGACCATCCGCCCCTATGCGTGACTTTCCGACTTTGGCGAAACCTTCGTTCAGTGCGTCTGCATAGAACTGGTTGTCCTTTGGCGCAAAGAACAGAGGTAGCCACCCGTCACATATTTCCGCAGCAAGTGCCACATTTTTTGGCCCTTCCGCCCCCAAATAAATCGGAATATGTTTACGGAGCGGATGCACCGTTGACTTCAGCGGTTTCCCCAACTCAGATCCACCTGGGAACGGCATCTGGTAGTGATCCCCCACAAAAGAAACGGGTTTTTCGCGGTCGCAAATCTCGCGAATGACGTGCACATATTCGCGTGTCCGCGCCAAGGGCTTGGGGTATGGCTGCCCGTACCAGCCTTCAACGACTTGTGGACCGCTGACACCGAGCCCGAGAATGAATCGACCATTAGTGAGATGGTCCATAGTGATGGCGGCCATGGCCGTAGCAGCAGGCGTACGAGCAGACATCTGAACAATGCCAGTGCCAAGTTGAATTTTTTCAGTTCGGCTACCCCACCATGCGAGCGGGGTAAGCGCGTCGCTTCCGTAAGCCTCAGCTGTCCAGAAACTGTGAAAGTCAAGGGCTTCCGCTTCCAAAATAGTTTCTTGCGCATCGGAGGGCGGTCCCGCCGCCCAATACCCAGCCCCTGTTGCCAGCTTCATTTGGTCTCTCCCACTTGATGAATCGCTTGCCAAGAGCATGTCACTCCTTGGTCTTATTGCGCTTATTGATGCTTAGACGGTGGTAGCGCGCCGTGCTGGTTCTACCCTCGAACTAGTGCATTCACTTGAGCAGGTAGCTGAGGAAGCAAGTCGACGACGAACATTCGCGATCATCAGTCACCCCGACGCGGGCAAAACCACCCTCACCGAGAAATTCCTGCTCTATTCCGGTCAGATTGCTGAAGCAGGCTCAGTCAAAGCGCGATCAGGGCGAAAAACTGCGACCTCGGATTGGATGGAGCTTGAACAGCAGCGCGGGATATCTATCACTTCCACGGCGTTGCAGTTCGACTACCGAGATTGTGTACTGAATTTGTTGGACACCCCCGGACACAGGGATTTCAGCGAGGACACCTACCGGGTTTTGGCAGCGACTGATGCAGCGGTCATGGTGCTCGACGGCTCCAAAGGCATTGAATCTCAAACATTGAAACTGTTTGAAGTTTGCCGACAGCGAGAAATTCCCATTCTCACATTCGTCAACAAATGCGATCGCCCAGGACGACCCCCTCTCGAGCTGATCGACGAAATCGAAAACATGTTGCAACTTCTCCCAGCGCCAATGTCGTGGCCCGTCGGAGTGCCCGGAGACCTCAGAGGAATTGTCGACCGAACTACAAGATCATTCATTAGGTATGACCGGACGGCTCATGGCGCCACTGAGTCGATCGAGGAACGATTCGAAATGGAGGATGTGGATCCCTCAATGCTCGGATGGAGCGACGCCCGCGAAGAATTAGAACTGTTGGAGGCTCTGGGCACAGAAGTTGATGTCAAAGGTTTTCTCGCCGGTGAAGTAACTCCGGTCTTTTTTGGATCAGCGTTGACGAACTTTGGGGTGCGGCTTCTTCTTGATTCCGTCGTAGATCTGGCACCAACGCCGACTCCACGATTCGACGTGGACAGCGCCCCTCGCCCCATCGAAGCGCCTTTCTCGGCATTTGCGTTCAAAGTACAAGCCAATACAGACAAAGCTCACCGTGATCGGATTGCCTACGTTCGCGTCTGTTCCGGTCATTTTGAGCGGGGTATGAGCGTTACCCAAACCCGAACCGGTCGCCCTTTCGCCACCAAGTACGCGCACACCATGTTTGGGTCGGACCGATCGACGATAGATGAGGCTTGGCCTGGCGATGTTGTTGCATTGGTCAACGCCACCGATGTGCGTGTCGGCGACACTTTGTATGCAGACGAGGCAGTCGAATTCCCTCAGATTCCGCTTTTCGCTCCTGAAATCTTTCGACGGATACGCGTCACCGACACAAATCGGTTTAAACAGTTTCGACGCGGTTTGATCCAACTTGACGAAGAGGGCGTTATCCAAGTTCTCAGAGATGAAGAAATCGGCGACGTTGAACCTGTTCTAGCGGCGGTAGGTCTCATGCAATTCGAGGTCGCCGTTCATCGCTTAGAGAAGGAGTTTGGCGCCCCGGTTGCGTTAACAAACGCACCATATTCCGTTGCTAGGCGAACTGATGCAGCATCTGCCGATGAGTTGCGCCGGCTTCCTGGAGCGACGGTGTTGGCGCGAAGCGATGGTGCGTTGCTCGCATTGTTCGAGAATGAGTTTTACCTGCAACGCATACAAAACGAGAAAGATCACCTGACACTTGAACAAGTGCTAGCCGAACAGGAATGGCTTGGTGATGGAAACAGCTAACAGTGGTCAGTTCACGTCATTCGGTAGGAAGCTGATCTGGCATTAGAGGACTACGCCCAACTCGGTAGGACGCAAGAATTCGCTCGTCACAAACGCTGCACAGATACACAACTTGGGTGGCGACAATAGATAGCTGACTTCCACGCGACTTCTCCACAACAGCCTTTACTGCGCCCTCCATGTCATCACCGCCACAACGGTCACAGGCAGGTATCGCGTTCGGATCCCGTTCCCATTGTTGGTTGCATCTCTCACACGTCACTTCAATCATCTCGTCGTTTTGGCGACCGAGTAGATCTTCAGTTTCTCCGCAAGCGGGACATCGCAACTCATCCACGACCTTACGGTAGCCCCGCAGCGGTAGTTTGCCGTGTGGAGGCTCTTTGGCTGTGCCTACTGACCATTACGCGACGCTGGGGATCGACCCTTCTGCCGACCACGAAACCACACGTCAAGCGTGGGTTGCAGCTGCTCGGGCACATCACCCCGATGTACTGGGCGAAGTGTCGCAAGATGAGCGTCGAAGCGCCGAACGGCAAATGCATGCCATAAATGAAGCATGGCGAATACTGGGATCGCAGAAACTGAGATCGAAATATGACAAAGAACGCGACCGAAACAATGAGGAGCCCGCGAGTATTGAGGAAACTTGGACTGAGGACTGGTTCGACCTCGACGCAGTAGACCCTCCGGGCTTCGAGGTTGGTAATCCGCTAGTCGCAACCGTGCTGCGTGTGCTTCCGTGGCTCGTCGTCGGGGCGATCGGGGTGGGGATCTTCGTATTGTCTGCGTTTGCCACGAACAGCCGACCTGAACGTTGGAATAATCCCACCACCCGAACGCTTCCAAAAGAATGCGTATTGATTGGAGAAAACGGAAGAGTTGAAGGCGACGCTAAATGTGATGATGACGCTGCCCGGCAGATGGAACGGGGACCTATCCCAGAGGGTTCCCCCGGGCAGAAGTGTCCCGTCGGTACACAGAAGGTGACAACGCGTGACGAGTTGAAGTTCTATTGCTTGGTTCCGTAGGAACAAGCTGGAAGTAGCTAACCAACTACGTTTTGTTCATAGAACTGAGTGATCTCGTCCTCAGTGAAGCCGACTTCTAACAAAACCTCAGCCGTATGTTGACCCTGCCACGGCGCTGGACCCCGGACCGCCTTCTCAGACCCTCCAAGTTCGAACGGCGGCGACACAGTCCGAAAGGGATGTGTCGCATTTGGAACTTGTTCAAAGGCTTTCATTGCTTCTGACTGGGGATCAGCTATTACCTCTCCAAGGTTTTGTATCAGGCCCCACACCATCCCTGCTGCGTCCAGTCGGTCCGCCCAAACACTGGACTCAGCAGACGCAAAGATTTCGTCACACAAAACCATTAACTCGGGCCCGTGATCAGCGCGCTCCTCGGGATCAGCGAATCTTGGGTCTTTCAACCATTCGCGTCGATTTAGTGCGCCGCAAAATGGTTGCCAGTAGCCATCAGCAGGCATTGTGAGCATGATCCATCTGTCGTCTGCGCAACGGAATCGTCCAACTAAGGGCGACGGTGTTTCAATTCGCATGATTGGCTCAGGAACTTCTCCAGTTACTAGACCAGTTGACAGATCAGAACTCATAGTCCAAATAGCTGTATGCATGAGAGCGACTGAGATGTCTTGCCCTTCACCGGTTAAGTCACGTTCCCTAAGGGCAAGCAAGATTGATGAAAGAATCGCCAAGGATGTTGTGTGGTCGCCCTGGCCAGGGCGACCCGCTGGTGGCGTCTGACCTGGTTCGCCCATCATGTTAATCACGCCGCCGCGACTAAAAAAAGCTGTGTAGTCGAACCCAAGTCGATCTTTGTCCGGACCGCTGTTTCCGTAGCCCGTGAGCGTCAAGTGGATTAGTTCTGGATGCTCGCTTCGTAAATCCGATGGCGTGACGTGAAATCGAGACTGACGTTCCATCGTTAGATTTGTTACGAAGACATCGCATGACGCAGCAATCTTGTGGGCTACTTGCTTTCCTTGTTCTGTACTGAGGTCAACGACAATTCCACGTTTCCCTCGGTTATCTAACTCCCACCAAGGATCTGGACCCTCTGGAACTGTGACCAAACCTCTCAGTAAGTCACCCTGAGGCGGTTCGAGTTTGATGACATCGGCCCCGAGGTCGGCCATCATCGCGCAAGCGCTGGGAGCGGCAATCATTCCTGCAGCGTCCAAGACACGTATACCCGCTAAGGGCCCCCCGGGGTTACTCATCGGGACAGGTCACGGCTGACCATAGAGATCACGTAGTTCTCGTTTAAGGATCTTGCGTTCGCTGGCTAGGTCGTGTGCTGCGACTTTGTCGCCGCGCACCACGGCGTGATGGGCGACCCAATCGTAGGAAGGGCTAGTCATAGCGCTAAAACCTAGTCGCCGAACCACTACGCATCCCTATCAGAAATGGGTAGTAAAAATACTGAAATATATCCAAATACACTGAGAAACATGCATTCTGGACTGGATATGAAAACCTGAGTGTGCTATGGTTTATTTCCACGTCGCCCAAAGGGCGGCTTTCGTCGTTTTCGGGACAAATTTTGCTGTTCAGACCGAGATCTACAACAATCGAAGCCTCAGTCAGCAGTGGAAGGCAACTGGGACGCTATGGTGACCGCTTCCGGGCGATTGGCTCAGTTGGTTAGAGCGCTGCCTTCACACGGCAGAGGTCACTGGTTCGAATCCAGTATCGCCCACCCCGATACATTCGAGTTGATGACGGAAGGCTCTTGGGTCGTTTGAAACCAGAGGTACCAGATGGGCGTTGCTCTCTTAACTTTATGAGAAGATTTATGAGTGTCGGAAATAGCGGGTGCCTCCCTAGATGGACCTGGATCTGATCGAGACAATTGGCGATCGGTCATCTTGTTTGGTCGAAACGTGGCGAGTTATAAGTTTGCTTTGGGGAAATCCCTTTTGGAACTAGCCAGGGAAGGCCGCGAGGCTGTCAGTTTGAGCGAGCTTGCGATTCCCTATACGACGCATCTGTGCGAGCACCTTCAGCACACAGACCGTCAAGGGACCTTTGCTTCAAGCAAGTTCCTCGACGCGTGTCGCTTTTATAACGCTGAAGTCATTAATCAAACGGAACTTGTGGCCTCTGCTGAGATGCTGGGATTCGAAAACGTTATCGACGCTTTCCATACGGTTGGATCTGGTCCAGTTGGAGCTCGGTTTTTCCTAGACGAACGAAACCTATCTGCCAAGGGTATTCGTCTAACGGATGAGCTAATGCAGATCGTTGACGCTCCGGGGTCGACCAACCTCTTTGGTGAGGTTGAGGCGCGCTGGCGCTTGGTCGAAACGGCTTGGACGCAAAAAGCAGATGGCGAGCAGTCAATTGTTCTCTATGACGCGCCCACTGAACTCTTGGTTCCCGCTTTGCGAGGCAAGCGTCGGAGCATTACCGAAGTTCGGCCTGCCTTGATGGGTTACCAACGAGGGCACTGTTTCTATTGTTTCCGACCGATAGTTGTAGCTGGCGGACCCGATGAAACTGCTAGTGATGTTGACCATTTCCTGCCCCACATGTTGATGGCGAAGGGCTATCCGGTCGATCTCGACCAAGTTTGGAATCTGGTTTTAGCTTGCACCGATTGCAATCGCGGTCCAGGTGGCAAGTTTGCTCGGCTACCCGACGCTCAGCTTTTGTTAAGACTTGCAAAACGAAATGAGTATCTCATTTCAAGTCATCATCCACTTAGAGAAACGCTAATTCTTCAGAGTGGAACCGGTTCGAGTGACCGCGCCGGCTTTTTGCGTTCGATGTACACACTAGCCCGAGACCTAATACCCGGAACCGGTAGATGGGTTCCCGATATGCAAGGCCCAGCCTTGTTTTAGGACTTGGGTGTTGATGCCTGCTCCTATCTCTGCAAAGATCCTGCTCGCAGGCGGGGAGCCGTAAGGCACACAAGAACCCACCTCTTTTCAAACCACACAAACCGGTTCGAAAGGAGGTGAGGGCCGTTGGAAACAAAGACAGACAAACCAACGAAGACAACGAAAACAAAGCGAGTCCATTTTCTTTCGGATTTTCGGAAGTGATGGCGATCGCTATGCGTTCTCACTTGCAACAACACAGAAAGAAGTTATGACTATAAAAATAGAAAAGCCCGAACAGTTTGGTTACGCAGTAGGTCGAATCCACGAGATCGTCGCCGCAATTGCAAGCATCTATGGACAAAAGCCGGCCTACATCGAGGCGAATTCACTCCGTGTGCAAGAGTTGTTAAAGAACTTGGACCCGTATCTAGATTTCCTTAGGAAGCAATGTGAATGGGTCTGGCTTGATTCGTCTGATGATGATGATTCATCGGATGGGACAGGCTCCTGACGCACAGTCATCTATAGCTTGACCGACTTGGTCATGGCCCCCTATTACGTCACCAACTATTTCGTACACCCCGTCAGGGATTCGTTCGAATGGTGATTGGGGCCGTGACAGGTCGGGGAAGACCGTCGCCCTCTTTTAGGTAAAGCAGCCACCTGCGAAGTTCTCGTGCGAGCTCGAATTTATCGGGGCGTGTTCTGTATCGCCCACCCTCTAATCCGGAAATGGATTTGATCCCCTCCACTCCGGCTTGATCACCAGTAGTTCGTGCAGATGCGCCGCGAATTTCGAGATTCGAGTGAGTGTGAGGCGATGGGTTGGGCGTGACAGGATGTGTTCGTGAACCTCACCATGATCGGCGTCGGCAATCTGATGGAGATTATCTGGCCGATCATTAGCCGGGTCGTCGGTGGTGACGACGTTGCGGACCGAGTGATCGGGGTCACCGCCGATGAGGCAGACATCGCTCGCAAAGAAGCCGTGTTCGGGTTCCCGTTGGTGCTGAACGACAACCATGCCGCGCTTCGCGACAACCACCCCGACCTAATCATGTTCTCTCCGCCACCCACTGTCGCCCCGGACCTGATCGACTCGGTCCTGCGCCCCTACTACGAGGAGCGGCGCACCGAAGGCGGGCCTCTGCCGGTGCTCTACGCGTTCCCACCGGTGCCACTAGGCCAGACCTACCTCGACGCTCTGGGCGACGATGTGCTGGTGGCCAACATGATCCCCAACAACGTGACCTCCATCGCCGGGCGCCCAGTCGTCGACGAGGGTCATTACACAGTCACTTACGCCGCCCCCTGGCCCACGGAACGGGTGGCCGAACTCCAGAACCTCTTCGCGGGCCAAGGCGAATACGTCGAGGTCGAGTCGCACCAAATCGTGCCAATGTTGGGTGGGCTCTGCGTCATCAACTCGTTGTGGTACGCCCTGCCGATCGTGGCCGACCGGCTCGAATTGGACCACAACGACGTCGGCGAGTACCTAAGGGCCCGCGTGCGCGACCTCACTGGCTTCGCTCCCGCCCAGTCAACCCCAATCCGCGGCGAAGATCTTCGTGACCACGCCGACTACCTCACCGCCATGGCCCGGGCATGGCACGACGGCATCGCCCGCTACTACACCGAGACCGACCTGGCCCCCGACACGGCCCGCACCTTCGTCCACCGCCACCTCGACCTGACGCTGCATACCGCCCAGGTCGAACCCCGCGAGGTGTTAGAGGACCTGTCGGTGGGCGCGGCCACCAAAGGCGGCGTGCTCGAACGCGCTATGCGCTGCGCACGCGAGGACCTGCTACCCGCCCTAGCCGACGACGTCGACTGGAATCAGATCACCGACCTCGTCACCGCTTCCGCCCACACAGTGAAAGAACACGGCCTGACCCTCGCTGGTTAGGGACTTCGGCGCAAGATGCGAACTCCCTTTGATTTGGGAGTGCTGGGGCTTTTCGGGATCTCGGGTCGGACTCTGTATCGCCCACACCGAAACATTCGAGTTGATGACGTGAGGCTGTTGGTTCGTTTGAAACCAGATGTATCAGAGCTTTGGTGAGCGGCTGTATCGCCTATCACTCTTGACTCGGATAGCTAGTCAACTGTTCGAGATGCCAGGAGTGCCTTTACGTTGTCGTGAGCGTCGATTACTCCCTCGTGTGCGTAGGCATCGTGACGGTCCTCAATTTTCGAAATCTCGTAGCGGTAGTTCACCATCATCCCGAGGGCTCTATCTTGAGCAGTGTCCTGCTTGTTGGCACCAAAAACGATCCGTTCGACACGGGCGCCGTTGCTTAAATGGAAATTGGCTACTGGATCCAGTGCCCGCTGCCCACGCTTCTCTGACAGCAGGTAATGAGCGCAGAGTTGAGGCAATGTGACTTGGAGCTGTTGAACAGTTTTCGCTTCGAGGTCCCAATCAGGGTTTTCTAGGGCCGCCTTAATCGCTGTGGTCTCGGCCTCGTTGAGGTGAAGGGAGGCCGGTTTTTGTATTGCTGCTTCTAGCCAGCGGCGAAAACCCGGTATTGGAGACAAGGTTGCAAAGTTGTTTAGACCGTGTTGTTCTCGGGATAGTTCAGTGACCACCCGTTTAATTAAGAAGTCGCCAAGTCGAACGCCCGTAAGTCCACGTTGGCAGTTCGAAATGGAATAGAAAATAGCGGTGTCAGCTTCACTGGAATCGATGACGGGGGTGTTCGTGTCGAGTAGGTCATCGATGCTGTCTGCTAGTCCCGTAACCAAGGCTATTTCTACGAATATCAGCAGGTCGTTCGGGAGACCAGGATGTTGAAACGCATAAAGGCGGCGGTCGCTTCGAAGACGATTTTTTAAATCACTCCAACTAGTGACTGCATGCACCGCCTCGTATTCGACGAGTTTTTCTAAAAGCGATGCTTGAGAATCCCAGGTGATTTGAGTCAACGTCAATAGTCCGGCATCGAACCAACGGTCAAGAAGGCGGCGTAGTTCATCGTCAATCTCTGAGAATTTGGGATCGTTCAAAGCCAACAAATCTGCTCTGAGTCCAACAACGAACGCCAATCCATCGTCGACGCTGATGAAACGTCTGAACAGGAGTTCACGCTCTGGTTCTAGGGCCACCCGGAGCCTCTGTTCGACTGAACCGCGATCTCGGGTTTCGCCGAATTCGCCGATCAAGTCATCTACTGCATGGCGGTCGACACCGAACTCATCCGTCAGAATTTTAAAGAAACTGTGTCTCCCGTCTTCGCTTAGCGTCATGTATTTCGCGGCGACAAGAGCTGCACGATTCCGAGCAGCCACTTCGCCGCCCCGGGTAGAAATGCCATCGCTAATTGCGCCTCGCATCACGTCGGGGTTTGTTGCGAAGTTTTTTAATGCCTTGGTGCGCCCGCTACGAGGTGAGACGGCTTGCTTGATGACGTGTCGAAGGCGGCTGATTGGCTGTCTCACAAAGGACATGTTGCAGCATCATCGTTACGGACACGAAATTATTATGGGAAATCTCGGGTCACCGTTGCTGACGTAGTGCACTCGTATGGCTCGGGCCGGATTCTGTACCGCCCACACCGATACCAGTGACCCCTCTGGCTGAGCCGTTGTTAATTGTCGAGACCTAGAGGTACCAGATTCCGTTTATCCGGTCCTGTATCGCCCAGACCACTGGCACCTCGACGTCTGGGGGTAGTACATTCGGCCCGCCTACGTTCTCAGTACCACAGCGGGAAGTTCCCGGTGGAGAGCGCAGACAGAACCTAAGGGGCAATGCTATGGATCCGAAGGAACAGCTCTCGCAGGTCACCGACCTGCTCTCCGCTCTGGTAGACGGCACCGATGCCGGCCAGTTGGGCGACGAGACGCCGTGCAGCGATTTCGAGGTCCGGGACTTAATCGGGCACTTCACCCTTGGAAGATTTCTGTTCGCCGCCGGCCTGAGCGGCGACAAGGCGCGCGGAGAGGAGTTGATCGGCGGGATGCCAGCGCGACTCGGCGACGTTCTCGGCGACGACCATCGGGCGACCTACCGAAACGCCTCAACCGAACTGGACTCTGCTGTGGACAGCGTTGGCGATCTTGAGGAGACGGTCAGCCTCATCTTCGGCGACATGTCCGCCGGTGTTGCGTTGCAAACAATCTCCGCCGACAACCTCGTCCACTGCTGGGACCTAGCCCGCTCGACCGGACAGGACTTCGACCCTCCGGTCGACCTCGTCGAGGCGACGACAGCATTCTTCAGCGGATTCATCACCGACGACAGCCGGGCAGGCGGAATGTTCGGTCCTGAGGTGGAAGTCCCAGACGATGCCTCCGCTCTGGATCGTCTACTCGGTTTGAGTGGTCGTACGCCCTAAAGAACACCAGCTCACTTGTTTCGGGGCAGATCCCGTATCGCCCACACTCAAATACTTAAGTGACTTCAGATGGCGTCTCTCTGGTTCGACGAAGACGACGACCAGGCCGTGGCCTAAAACGAGACGGGGTCAGACCTTCTATAGTCGATCTCGTCGAATAGAGCATTGGAGATGCCATGGAATCAAGTGAGCTTCGTAGTTGGGTCGAACACCGCGCTGAGAT
>Ga0114993_10000292_pt1 | contig 58226 bp, 50 predicted proteins | sample ArcticOcean_MG_C_FD_87042 | JGI IMG/M metagenome (GOLD analysis project Ga0114993, IMG submission 87042) | Marine microbial communities from western Arctic Ocean - ArcticOcean_MG_CB2_150 | ecosystem: Environmental > Aquatic > Marine > Oceanic | place: Arctic Ocean: Canada Basin | collected... | reverse complement strand
CCTTCCGCTCCCTGCTCGACATCGCTGGCGATGTCAGCGCACCGACCTTCGATGAACTCTATTCGGGGGAATGGGAGCACCCTACATGTTGCGGGTGAGTGCGTTAACCGGATAGGCAAGGATTAGCTATTGGAATTGGCCGCCCCAGCCTAAGCCGATAAACAACTTTGACCGGAACTTCCTGATATTGCAATATCTGAGCTACTCCCATTTATTGGATAGGCATGGCGGCGATTTAAGCGACAGTTCGGGCCTGCTGATCGGTTTTGTCACTGCGTTCATTACGCCGCCACGCGTCAGAGCGCCAACCCCCTATTTCACGGGCCGCCCGCAGGATTATTGGCTGGCTTTGCCGCTGGCCAGTGCCGAGACCGGTACCAGCCGGACGCCGCGCGCTATCGCCGCCGGCAGCCAGGCTGCCAGGGCATCCAGCGTGGCGTCCTTAGGGTGGCCGATGGCGATGGCGGCGCCGGTGCGCCGGGCGATAGCCTCGGTACGCGCCAGATTGCGCCGGACGGCTTCCAATTCGGGCTCGTTATCCAGGAATATATCGCGGGCGGCGGTGCGGATGCCGAGGGAGCGGGCAATTTTGCCGGCAACGGTCTTCGGCGAGGTACGCGAATCCAAAAACATAAGATTGCGCCGTTTTATCTCGGTCAGGATCAGGGTCATGCTTTCCGCATCGGACGTGAACTTCGAGCCCATATGGTTGTTGATGCCCACATAGCCTTTGAACCGCGCCAGCATCCAATCGAGGCGCTGCAAGTTGATATCGGGCTCCACATTGCGCAGCAGGACATTGGGACCCGGGTCCACGGCGCGGCTTTCGGCTTCCATATTCACATGCACCAGCAATTCGTGGCCGGCCGCCTTCGCGGCTTCGGTCTGCTTGATGATATCGTTGCCATAAACCAAAAAGGCGATGGTCAACGGCCCCGGCAAGGCGATGGCGCGGCGCGTGCGCTTGGCGTCGATACCGGCATCATCGATGACGATGGCGATACGGACGGGCTTTTCAGGCGCTGGCGGCGGCGTTGGTTCGGCGGCGGGTGCGACGGCCGCCGCAGGCGGTGCCGGCGGCGCGGGCGACGGTTGGACGACTTCGGGCGCTGGCGGCGGTGCTTTCGGTGTCTGGGCGGCAATGATTTTGGGCGGAATTTCCATGCCGACCAATTCAGCCGGCGCGCCCGGCCCGTCCAAGGCGCCGCGCAACCAGAGCCCGCCGCCCAAAATTACGGCCACCAGCACAATGACGCTGAGCATAGATTTGAGACCCACCCGGCCGCCTCCCGGTTCCGCGCTCTAGCCGGCCAGATCGTCGAGGATCGGGCAGTCGGGTCTGGTATCGCCGTGGCAGCGCCGGGACAAATCCAAAAGCGTGCGGCGCACCGACTGCAATTCTTCGATGCGCTGCTCGATGCCGGCGATATGACCTTCGGTCAGCGCCTTGACCTCGGCGCTGGAACGGCCCCGGTCCTGCCACAGGCTCAACAGCTGGGTCACGTCCTTCAAGGGAAAGCCAAGCAGACGCGCCTTGTTGACAAAGCGCAGCACCTCCACATCGCTGTCGCCGTAGTCGCGATAGCCGCTGGGCTTGCGCGGCGGCTCAGCGATCAAGCCGATGCTTTCGTAATAACGGATGGTCTTGGCGGTAACACCGGTCAGTCCGGAGAGGCGGCCTATATTCATTTCTTCCTCGTAATGGTTTGACTGCGTTTGTAGATTTATGTGCCCTAAAGCCGCGCCCGGCGGAGGCGCAGCGCGTTCGAAATTACCGAAACCGAGCTCAGGCTCATGGCCGCGGCGGCGACCATGGGATTGAGCAGAATACCGAACAACGGAAACAAAACGCCCGCCGCGATAGGTACACCGATGCCATTGTAAACAAAAGCGAAAAACAGGTTTTGGCGAATATTCCGCATGGTCAGACGGCTCAACCGGCGGGCCCGCAATATGCCCCGCAAATCGCCCTTCACCAGGGTCACGCCGGCACTTTCCATGGCAATGTCGGTGCCGGTGCCCATGGCGATACCCACATGCGCTGCCGCCAGCGCCGGCGCATCATTGACGCCGTCGCCGGCCATGGCGACGACGGCGCCCTCGCCCGCCAGCCGCTTGATCACATCGCTCTTGGCTTCGGGCAGAACGCCGGCTTCCACATCGGCGATATTGAGGGTTTTGGCGACGGCGCGGGCCGTGGTTTCGGAATCGCCGGTGACCATGATCACCCGCACCCCATCGGCGGCCAGGCCGCGCAAGGCTTCGGGCGTCGTTTCCTTGATCGGATCGGCGGCGGCGACCAGCCCGGCCACGCGGCCATCCACAACCACGAACATGGCCGTTTCGCCGGCGCTGCGCAGCGCCTCGGCCTGCTCGGCGGTAGCAGCGGCATCAACGCCCAGATGCTCCAGCAGCGCCGCATTACCAAGCGCCACATCCTGGCCATTGATGGCGCCGGTAACGCCCTTGCCGGTGATTGATTGGAAATCAACCGCCGTGGGTATATCCAGATTTTTCTGGCCCGCCGCCGCCGTAATAGCGGCGGCCAAGGGATGCTCGCTGCCTTTCTCCAGACCGGCGGCGAGGGCCAATAGATGGTCCTCGTCCAGGGCGCCGGCGCTGACCACGCGGGTCACGCGCGGCTTGCCTTCGGTCAAAGTGCCGGTCTTATCGACCACCAGCGTGTCGACTTTTTCCAAAAGCTCCAAGGCTTCGGCGTCTTTTATAAGGACCCCGGCCTGGGCGCCGCGTCCGGCGCCGACCATGATCGACATGGGCGTCGCCAGGCCAAGGGCGCACGGGCAGGCAATGATCAGCACCGCAACCGCGTTGACGATGGCAAAGGCGAGGCTGGGCGCCGGGCCGAAGACCGCCCAAATGATGAAGGTGGCCGCCGATGCCGCCACCACCGCCGGCACAAAATAGCCCGACACGCTGTCGGCCAGGCGCTGCACGGGCGCGCGGCTGCGTTGGGCGTCGGCCACCATGCGCACGATCTGCGCCAACAAGGTGGCGCCGCCCACCCGGGTGGCGACCATGGTGAAGCCGCCGGTCTGGTTGACGGTGCCGCCGGTGATCGCGTCGCCCGGACCGACCGCCACGGGCATGGATTCGCCGGTGATCATGGCCGCATCGATGGTGCTAATGCCCTCCTCCACCACCCCGTCGGTAGGCACCGCCTCGCCGGGACGCACGCGCAAATGGTCGCCTTCCTTGACCAGCTCGAGGGCGATATCTTCTTCGGTCCCGTCACCGTTTACGCGCCTTGCTTGGTTGGGCGCCAGATCCAGCAACGCCCGGATGGCGCCGGATGTGCGTTCGCGGGCGCGCAATTCCAACACCTGGCCGAGAAGAACCAAAGTTGTAATGACCGCAGCGGCCTCGAAATAGATCGCCACCTCGCCGTCATGGCCGCGAAAGGCACCGGGGAATAGCTCCGGAAACAACGCCGCGATGGTGCTATAGACAAAGGCCACGCCAACCCCGATGCCGATCAGGGTGAACATGTTGAAATTGCGGCTGACCAGGGACGACCAGGCACGGGCAAAAAACGTTGTGGCGCCCCAAAAGACCACGGGTACGGCCAGCACAAGCTGCAAGATGGCGTTGGTTTGATGCGAAATCAGCCGAGAGATGGGCTGGCCCGGCAGCAAATCGCCCATGGACAGAACCAATATGGGGATCGCCAGGGCCAGGCAGACCCAAAACCGCTTGCTCATATAGATCAGTTCCGGGTTTTCCGTCACCGCCAACGCCGCCAGCGGGTCCATGGGTTCCAACGCCATGCCGCATATGGAACAGCTTCCGGGACCGACCTGCTCGATCTCCGGATCCATCGGGCAAGTGTAAATAGCATTGGCATCGCCGGCGTCTTCTTCGGCATCGGAGGGGTTCAGGTATTTCTCCGGATCTCCTGAAAATTTCGTCCGGCAGCCATCGCAGCAAAAATGATAAACATCGTCTTCAAATTCGAATATTGGCTTGCCTGCCTCGGTATCAACGGACATGCCGCAAACAGGATCTGTAGCTTGAACTGGGGCTTGCATGGGGTCCTCGCAAACTTTCCACTTAACTGGAAGGTTAGCATGAACCCTACAGCCGGGGGAAGGTCAATCAGTTTCCTTGACCTGGGCCATTTCAAGCGGCATTCTTTGCCAAACCAACCTTATTGTTAATATCAAGAACACTACACAACGCATTGAAATGTTATTATTAATCGATAATTACGATAGCTTCGTCTATAACCTGAAGCACTATTTTGGTGAGCTCGGCGCGGAGGTCGCGGTCTACCGGAATGATGCCCTCAGCGTAGACGAAGCATTGGCGCTGGAGCCGGAAGCCATCTGCCTGTCGCCGGGGCCGTGCGAGCCCGATCAGGCGGGCATCTGCCTGGATTTGGTCGCGGCGGCGGCGGGTAAGGTGCCGTTGTTCGGCGTCTGCCTCGGCTTTCAGGCGATCGGCCAGGCGTTTGGCGGGCGCGTGACGCGGGCGCCGAAACCCATGCATGGCAAGTTGAGCCCGATCCGGCACAATGAACAAGGCCTGTTCGGCGGCATCGAAAACCCGTTTTCAGCAACCCGCTATCATTCCTTGATGCTGGCCCGGGAAGACTGGCCGGAGGCGCTGGAAATCACCGGCGAAACCGAAGACGGCATCGTCATGGGGATCAGCCACAAGACCCACATTTGCGCCGGCGTTCAGTTCCACCCGGAAAGTATTGCTTCTGAACATGGCCACCGTCTGTTAGAAAACTTCCTGAAAATGGCCGGGATGGCGGGATTTAAGGCATGAGCGACGCGGCAACCGATCTGAAAGCACCGATCGCCAAGCTGGCGGCGCGCGAACATTTGTCGGCGGACGATGCCCAAGCGGCGTTCAACGTCATCATGTCCGGCGACGCAACGCCGGCGCAAATCGGTGGTTTTCTCATGGCGCTCCGGGTAAACGGTGAAAGCGTCGACGAGATCACCGGCGCGGCGCGCGCCATGCGCGCCAAATGCACCATGGTCGCCGCGCCCGCCAATGCCATGGATGTGGTCGGCACCGGCGGCGACGGCACCGGCACCTATAATATCTCCACCGGCGCCGCCATCGTGGTTGCCGGCGCCGGCATTCCGGTGGCCAAGCACGGCAACCGGGCCTTGTCATCCAAGTCCGGCGCCGCCGATGCGTTGCAGGCCTTGGGCCTCAACAACGAAGCTGATTTCGCGTTGATCGAGCAGGCCATTGCCGAAGCCAATATCGGTTTTCTGATGGCGCCCCGCCACCACAGCGCCATGCGCCATGTGGCCGGCGCCCGGGTCGAGCTGGCAACCCGCACCATCTTTAATCTGCTCGGACCCATCAGTAACCCGGCCGGCGTCACCCGCCAACTGACCGGCGTGTTCGATCGCCAATGGGTGCGCCCCCTGGCCGATACTTTAAGCAATCTGGGTTCCGAAGCAGCCTGGGTGATGCACGGCGCCGACGGCTCTGACGAATTGACCACCACCGGCATCTCTTATGTGGCCGAGCTGAAAGACGGCAAAATTACCGAGTTTGAGATCGAGCCGGAAGAAGCCGGCTTGCCGCGCGCCCGACCGGAAGATTTAAAAGGGGGCGAAGCGTCCAAAAATGCTGCCGCCATAACCGCACTGCTGGCCGGTGAGGCTGGCCCCTACCGAGATATCGTGCTCTATAACGCCGGCGCCGCGCTCATCGTTGCCGGCGTGGCCGCTGACATCAAAGACGGGGTCGCCGTGGCAAAAGAGTCCATCGATAGCGGCAAGGCCCGCCAAGCATTGGAAATGATGCTGGCGATCACGGCGGATAAGGGCGCATGAGCCATATTCTGGACGAAATCTGCGCCCAAAAACGGGACCACGTAGTGGTCTGCAAGGGCGAAATATCCGAGCAAGTTCAATTAGATAGGGCGCGCGCCGCAGCTCCGGCAAGGGGCTTTGCCGATGCCTTGGAAGCCAGCGTCGCCGCCGGCCGCTTCGGCCTGATTGCCGAGTTGAAGAAAGCCTCCCCATCCCACGGTCTGATCCGCGCCGAATTTGATCCCCCCTGGCTGGCGGAAGCCTACCAGAGCGGCGGCGCAAGCTGCCTTTCGGTGCTCACCGACGCGCCCTATTTCCAAGGCGAGAACGCCCATCTACAGGCCGCCCGCAGCGCCGTCTCCCTGCCCGCCTTGCGCAAAGATTTTAACGTCGATCCCTACCAGATCATCGAAGCCCGCGCCATCGGCGCCGATTGCGTGCTCATTATCATGGCGGTGCTGGAAGACGCATTGGCCGCCGAGATGAAATCCCTCGCCGAAGAGCTAGGCATGGATGTGCTGATCGAAGTACATGACGAGGCGGAGACCGAACGGGCGTTGCGCTTGAAGCCGCGTCTTCTCGGCGTCAACAACCGCAACCTCAAGACCTTGGCCACCGATCTCGCCACCACGGAAAAGCTGGCGCGCCTAGCTGGCGATGGGGTCACGCTGGTCTCCGAATCCGGTCTCTCCCAACTGGCCGATTTGCAGCGCATGGCCAGCGCCGGTGCCAATTGTTTCCTGGTCGGCGAAGGCTTGATGCGCAACGACGATGTTCAGGCCGCCACCCGCGCCCTCCTCGGGCTGGACGCCGACGCAAACCCGATGGCGGCCTCCCAATGAGCGATCTGACCCATATTGATGCCGACGGCAATGCAATCATGGTCGACGTTTCGGACAAGGATGTGACGGAGCGTATCGCGGTGGCCGCCGGCAGTGTCATCATGGCGCCGGAAACGCTGGCCTTGATCAGCGGCGGCGACGTCAAGAAAGGCGACGTGCTGAGCGTCGCCCAACTGGCCGGCATCATGGGCGCCAAGCGAACCCCCGATCTTATTCCTTTATGCCATCCTTTGAGCCTGTCCTCGGTCGCGGTCCAGCTGAGCATCGATGCGGCGCTTAGTTCCGTCGATATCACCGCCACCTGCAAACTGACCGGCAAGACTGGCGTCGAGATGGAAGCCTTGACCGCCGTCTCGGTGGCGGCGCTGACGGTCTATGACATGGTCAAGGCGGTGGACCGGTCGGTGGTCATCACAAATATCCGCCTGGTGCACAAATCCGGCGGCAAATCGGGGGTTTATGATGAACCAGCCGGTTGACGACATGATTTCGGTGGCCGCGGCCCAGGCCGCCGTGCTGGCTGGCGTCAAGGCGCTGAACGCCGAAGATGTCAGCGTTGCGGAATGCTTTGGCCGGGTATTGGCGGAAGACGTCGCCTCGCGCCTGACCCAGCCGCCGGTGGCGGTCTCCTCCATGGACGGCTATGCGGTGCGCTCCGAAGACGTGGCATCGGTGCCGGCAACCCTGACATTGATCGGCGAATCGGCTGCGGGCGGCGGCTTCGAAGGCGCCCTTGAAGCCGGCCAGACGGTGCGCATTTTTACCGGCGGGCCGGTCCCGAACGGCGCCGACGCGGTGGTCATCCAAGAAGACACCGACGTCGACGGCGCGGCGATCACGATGAAGGAAAGCTCCAGATCAGGCCGTTATGTGCGCCCGGCCGGTTTGGATTTCTCCGCCGGCGATACGCTGCTTAACGCGGGCAAGCGCTTGAATTCCCGGGATGTGGCGCTGATCGCCGGCATGAACGTGCCTTGGGTGTCGGTGACCAGGCGGCCGCGCGTGGCGATTCTTTCCACCGGCAACGAGTTGGTGCTGCCCGGCGAGCCTTTGGACCGCAATCAAATCATCTCCTCCAACTCCATTGGCCTCGCCGCATTCGTTACCGCCGCCGGCGGCCAGCCGGTCAATCTGGGCATTGCCCGCGACGATGCCGCTTCGCTGATCGGCAAGCTGGAAGGCATCCGCTCCATGGACATGTTGATCACCATCGGCGGCGCCTCGGTGGGCGATTATGATCTGGTCAAGCAGGTGCTCGGCGGCGAAGGCATGAACATTACCTTTTCCAAAGTGGCCATGCGTCCCGGAAAACCGCTTATTTTTGGCGAGATTTACGGCACGCCCATGCTCGGGCTACCCGGTAACCCCGTGTCGGCGGGGGTGACGGCGGCGCTCTTTTTAAAGCCGGCGCTGGATCAGATGCTCGGGCTTGCGGTTGTCGATGCGGTGGGCGAGACGGCGAAGCTGGGTTGCGATCTGGCCGCCAACGACCGCCGTCAGGATTATCTGCGCTCCCAATTGAGCCTCAACGCGGACGGCGAATTAACCGCGACGCCGTTCCCCAAGCAGGACAGTTCTATGTTAGCGCTGTTTTCGAAAGCCGATTGTCTGGTTATGCGCCCGCCATTCGCCGAGGCCATCAGCGCCGGCGCCCGGGTCGAGATCGTGCGCCTGGACCCCTCCGCCTGACGCTCTTTTTCAGCCTTCAAATCGATAAAAATCAATAAATGTCAAAAAAATAGTGGCCAACCACTTGACGTGGCCATGGAACCAAACTAGAACATATAGGTGCGTTTTGGTTTTGTTCCAGATATCGTGGTATATCAAGGTTTTACGTCTAAATAGCCGGTTTGCCCGCATCGGAACGCGCCAGAATACGTCACGAGACATTTTACCGCTGGAGCTCACCCATGCTGACCAAAAAACAATATCAACTTCTCACTCACATTGACGAGCGGCTCAACGAAACCGGTATTTCGCCTTCCTACGATGAAATGAAGGATGCCCTGGGGCTAAAATCCAAGTCCGGCATTCACCGGCTGATCACAGCCCTCGAAGAACGCGGCTTTATCCGCCGTCTGGCGCACAAAGCACGCGCCCTGGAAGTCTTGAAACTGCCGGAAAATTACACGGCGGGCGGCGCGGCCGCCGATGTTCCCTTGACGGTGGTTCAAGCCAATTTTGCCGGACAAGCGACAAGCCAGCCGGTGTCCGCCAACGATCCGGTGGAACTGCCGCTGCTCGGCAAGATCGCCGCCGGCACCCCCATCGAAGCCTTGCGCGACGGCGGCACCAAGATCGAAGTGCCGCCCTCGATGCTCGGCAAGGGCGAACATTATGCCCTGGAAATCGAAGGCGATTCGATGATCGAAGCCGGTATCAACGATGGCGATACGGTGCTCATCGAACGCTGCGATACGGCCGAAAACGGGACCATCGTCGTCGCCCTGGTGGACGGCAATGAAGTGACCCTGAAACGCTTGCGCCGAAAGGGCGATTCCATCGCCTTGGAGCCGGCCAACAAGGATTACGAAACCCGTATCTTCGGCCCCGACCGGGTCAATGTGCAGGGACGGCTGACCGGCCTGATGCGCAAATACTAGGTTTCGAATTCCTGTAGGCCCATTGGCCGCTGAGCCCGTTGGCCGCTAAGCCCATTGGCCCCGAGACCCCGAGACAAATTGGCATGGGTTGTTTAAATCGCGCGTCCGGTGCATTGCCGGGCGCGCCTTTTGTTATCGGCCAGGGGTTGCCCGTTTCCGGCGTTTGCGCACCAACACCCAAGGGCGGTTGCCGCGGGCGCCGTTGACGCTTTGCACCTTGGCGCCGGATGTGGTCAGCCAGATGGCGTGGCTGCCATGCCGCCAAAGATCAAACCAATCGACAACCGTGTGCGCCGACGGGCACTTCCACGGCACCGGCTCCATGGAGACAACGATATCGGCGCGCCGGCAATCTTCGGCCACCGCCTGCGCATCGGTGATCAGCGCCACGGTCTGGCCCTTGATGCGCCAGATGCAGCCGAGCCGGTCGCACATGGGATTGGTGACCGATGCAGGCTGGCGACCTTTGCTTAGCCGGCGGCCCCGGATAAGCTGGCTGTCGGCTTTGGTCGCACCGGCCCGGCGCAGCCAGATATCTCTGGAAAACCGGGCCGAATTGCGGGACGAAAGGATGATGCGGCCATCCTTTGGGAACAAGGCGAACAAGCGTCCCTTGCCATCGATCAAGATGTCCGGCTGGCGCAACAGGAACAGGGACGCCAAGCCGGCGGCGATACCAATGGTGCCCAGATAGCGCCAGCGCCGCCGCCAGAGACAAAGCCATAACCCGCCCAGCGCCAATGCGATCAAGCCGGCCACCGGCATCGCCCGGACGGCGAGTACCGCTGCGTCCTGGGCGGCAACGAACTTGGCGATGCCGATCACCACATCGATACCAATTCCCATGGGCTGCAAGGCCAGCTGTTCCAGGCCGAACGGCATGAGCAGCATACCCAAAATGGCGAACGGCATGATCCACAGGCTGGCGATCGGCACGGCGAGCATATTGGTGGCCAGGCCAAGCACGGCGATCCGGTTGAAGTGGTGCACCGCAAACGGCGCCGTCGCCAAGGTGGCGATCACCGAAGTCAGGGCAATGCCGGCAAGATAGAGAACCGCGCGCTTGCGCCAGTGGTTTTCGGTGCGCGCCGCCACCGCCCTGCCCCATTTCTCGTAGGCCGCGATCAGGGCGATAACGGCGGCGAACGACATCTGGAAGCTGGGCCCAAGGATCGCGTCCGGCTGCAGCAGCAAAATAACAAAGGCGGCAATGGCCACCAGGCGCATGGATATCCCCTGGCGGTCGAAGATCACGGCCACCAAAATCAAACCGATCATGACAAAGGCGCGCTCGGTGGGCACCGTGGCGCCGGCCAGCATTGTGTAGAAAAAAGCACCAATGATGGCGAACAACGCCGCCCATTTCTTGATCGGATAGGTGAGCGCCAAGGCCGGAACAAGCGCCAACAGGGCGCGCAGGCCAAAAAACAAAAGCCCGGCGACCAGACCCACATGGAGGCCCGATATCGCCAGCAAATGGGCGATACCGGAATCCCGGAAGGCCTGCAATACCGGTTTCGAAATGGCGCTCCGGTCACCGGTGATCAGCGCCGCCGCAACCGCGCCGGCGTTACCGCCGATGGCGCTCCGGATACGCATCGACAATCGTTGCCGCAGGCGCTGCCAACGCTGGCCGAGGCTGAGACCCGGCTGCCCGGCGTTAATTTTTTCGGCGCCGCCGAAGGCAAATCCGGTGCCGCCGATGCCGGCAAAATAGAGCTGGCGCTGGAAATCGAAGGCGCCCGGCATCACCGGCGGCGGCGGTGGACCAACGCGGGCGCGCATGCGCACCCAGTCACCGGCCAGGATATCGGCCGATTTGCGCCGCAGTCTGATGCGGATCCGCTCTGGCGTGGCTTCGGCTCCCAGCCCGCCGATGCGCACCCGCTCCAATGTCAGGCGCGCGCCGTTGGTGAATATTTCGGCCCGCGCCACCTGGCCCGATACCGACGTGGGACCGATCTGGCGCTGCAAGATCGTATGGCCGGCATCGAAAGTGCGCCACGCCGCGGCGTTAAATCCCAACGCCATGACCGCCGCGGCGATGGCAATGGGCCAAAACCCTCGCCGCCGGCGGGCGCCGATCAGCGCCAATATGGCGAGGCCCAGAAGCGCCAGGCCAATCCAGAGCGGCGGCTCAGACCGAAGCCCGAAATACAAACCGGTGCCGGCGCCAAGAAACACCGGCAGCCAAAGCAGCCAGCGGTCCCGTTCGGCCAGCAGGGCAGCCGTTATCCAATGATTGGCGCCGAAATCCATGCGCATGGGAGCCCCCAAAACTTGAGGCCCAGCGTAGCCGCCCGGCCGGGCGCCGACAATGACCCGAATTTGCCGCGCTGGCATTTTCCCACCGGGGATGCTACAAACTGGCCAGCCCACCGCCGACGGGCTATTTTTTATTAAATGAAATCAACAAGTTGGATTGCATGGACCCAGTTGTTACCCGCTTTGCCCCATCGCCCACCGGTAGCCTGCACATCGGCGGCGCGCGCACGGCGTTGTTCAACTGGCTGTTTGCCCGCCACCACGGCGGCAAATTTCTGCTGCGCATCGAAGACACCGACCGCAAACGCTATTCGCCGGAAGCGGTCGAGGCCATCTATGGCGGGCTCAAATGGCTGGGGCTGGATTGGGACGCGGAACCGGTGTCCCAGTTTGCCGGGCGGGCACGCCACCAAGAGGTTGCCGAAACGCTGCTGGCCAGCGGCGGCGCCTATCGCTGTTATTGCTCGCCCGAAGAGCTGACCGAAATGCGCGAGCGGGCCCGCGAAGCCGGATCGGCCAGGCTGTATGACGGAACTTGGCGGGACCGGACCGATGCGCCGGCGGGCGTCGATCCGGTGATCCGCCTGAAGGCCCCGCAATCGGGCGAAACCGTGATCGAAGACAAAATCCAAGGCACCGTCCGGGTCGGCAATGACCAGCTTGACGACATGATCCTGGTACGCGCCGACGGCACCCCCACCTATATGCTGGCGGTGGTGGTCGATGACCATGATATGGGCATCAGCCACGTCATTCGCGGCGACGATCATCTGACCAATGCCTTCCGCCAGGCACAAATCTATGACGCCCTCGGCTGGGACCTGCCGTATTTTGCGCATATGCCCCTGCTGCACGGCAGCGACGGCAAAAAACTGTCCAAGCGGCACGGCGCCCTCGGCGTCGAGGCCTATCGGGACGATGGCTTTCTTGCCAATGCCATGAACAATTATCTGCTGCGCCTCGGCTGGTCGCACGGCTCCGATGAAATCATCAGCCGTTCGCAATCCATCGAATGGTTTGATCTGGACGCCGTCGGGCGGTCCGCCGCGCAGTTCGATATGGACAAGCTGACCAGCCTCAACGGGCACTATATTCGCCACTCCGAAGATGCCGAATTGCTCGATCTGGTGCGCCCCGTATTGGAAAATCTGCTTGGATACGGGATCGAAAATGATGCCCTGGCGCGCCTCAAAAATGGTTTATCTGGCTTAAAGGAACGCGCGAAAAACATCAACGAACTATCTGAAAGTGCACTATTTTATGTGCGAAAACGCCCTCTGCCTGTGGATAACAAGGCACGGAAATACCTTGACGAACAGGGCCGCCGCATGGTCGATATAGCCCGCGACGAGTTGGCGGGCATTTCAAGCTGGTCCCATGACGAGCTGGAAAATCGCATCCGCGAGGCGGCGGCGGCACGGGACCAAAATCTGGGCAAACTGGCACAGCCGTTGCGCGCCGCATTGACGGGATCAAGCGTGTCGCCCGGGATATTCGAAGTCATGGAAATATTGGGGCGGGAAGAAACTCTGGGCAGATTGGAAGATGCAGCCACCGCGCCCTAAATGACGGCGCCTCGAGGATACGCGAGTAACAAAAACGCCAGCCGTTAAACAGACCGAATAGATTATTGAGGGAAATCGTCTCATGGCCGAGCAAGACCAACGCAATTCAGAATCCTTCACCCTGACCAACAATTCAACCGGCGATGAGTTCGAGCTTCAGGTCCTTAATGGCTCGGTGGGTCCAAAGGTGATCGATGTGCGGCGTCTCTATGCCGACACCGGATATTTCACTTATGATCCGGGTTTCACCTCAACGGGAAGCTGCGAATCCACGATCACCTATATCGACGGTGACCAGGGCATCTTGCTGTACCGGGGCTATCCGATCGCCGCCCTGGCCGAACATTCGGATTTCACCGAAGTTTGCTACCTGCTGCTTTATGGGGAATTGCCAGACAATTCGCAGAAAGACAAATTCAATCACGACATCACCTACCACACCATGCTGCACGAGCAGCTCAACAATTTTTACCGGGGATTCCGCCGGGATTCCCACCCGATGGCGATCATGTGCGGCGTGGTCGGCGCGCTCTCGGCCTTTTACCACGACAGCCTTGATATTTCCGATCCCTGGCACCGGATGGTGGCGTCCTACCGGATGATTGCCAAAATCCCGACCATCGCCGCCCAGGCTTACAAATACTCCATCGGCCAGCCTTTTATCTTTCCGCGCAACGATTTGAACTATGCCGAGAATTTTCTGCATATGATGTTCGCAACGCCGGCCGAGGATTATGTAATCAGCCCCATTTTGGCCCGCGCCATGGACCGCATCTTGATCCTGCACGCGGACCACGAACAGAACGCCTCGACCTCGACGGTGCGCCTCGCCGGGTCCTCGGGCGCCAATCCCTTCGCCTGTATTGCCGCCGGCATTGCGTCCCTTTGGGGCCCGGCCCATGGCGGCGCCAACGAGGCGGTGCTCAATATGCTGCAGGAGATCGGCGACAAGTCGAACATTCCCGAATTTATCGCCAAGGCCAAGGACAAGGACGATCCGTTCCGCCTGATGGGTTTCGGCCACCGGGTCTACAAGAACTTCGATCCGCGCGCCAAGGTGATGCAGGAAACCTGCCACGAGGTTCTGGCCGAGTTGGGCGTCACCGACGAGCCGTTACTGGAGCTGGCCATAGAGTTGGAGCGCATCGCCCTCGAAGACGAATATTTCGTGGAGCGCAAGCTGTATCCCAACGTGGACTTCTATTCCGGCATCATCTTCCGCGCCATGGGCATCCCGACATCGATGTTTACGGTGCTGTTTGCGGTTGCCCGTACCGTCGGCTGGATCGCCCAGTGGAACGAGATGGTCGAGGATCCCAGCCAGAAGATCGGCCGCCCACGCCAGCTTTATCTGGGCCAGACCGAACGCGAATTCATCGAAGTCGGCAAGCGCGGCTGATCACCCGGCAACGCCGGCTTTCGATTTCTCGATTATTTCCAGCACCACTCTGGCGGCAGCGGCGGCCGGCGATGCGTCTGCCGGGCTTAAGCTTTGCATGGCCGCTTGAAACCGCTCGGTTTGGCACGCCCGGGCCTCCGCGTCATCCAAAAGCCCGGCGACGGCGGCGGCGATGGGATCGGCCCGGCAGTTTTCCAGTATAAATTCCGGCACCGCCTCTTCTCCGAGGGCCACATTGACCAAGTGCACATAATCGCCCTTGACCAGCACATGCGCCAATTTGTTGGTGAGCCAGTTGAAGCGGTAGGCAACCACATGGGGAACCCCGGCGGCGGCCAGTTCCAGGCCGACCGTGCCCGATGCCGCCAACGCGGCGCCCGAAGCCGCGAAGGCATCGAACTTATCGGCCTCGCCGGTAACGATCAGCGGCGGCGCCGGCCAGTGGGCGATTTCGGAGCGCAAATAGCCGGCCACATGATCAACCGCCGGCATCACCGAAACGAGACCTGGATGATCGGGGCGTAGTCTTGCCATCACCTCTTTGAATATCGGCATCAGGCGGCGCACCTCGCCGCTGCGCGAGCCCGGCAATAGGCACAATAGCGCCGCGTCCGCGGCGATTTGGTGGCGGGCCCGAAAGCCCTTGCCGTCGCCGGCGCCGGCGCCGCCTTCCAGAACCGGATGTCCGGTAAAGGTGGCCGCCAGGCCGTGCCGGGTGAAAAAAGGCGGCTCAAACGGCAAAAGGGTCATGACGTGATCCAGATAGGCGGCCATCTTTTTGGCGCGCCCGGGTTTCCAGGCCCAGACCGACGGCGCCACGTAATGCACCAGGGGGATGCCCTGCCCGGCCAATCGCTTGGCGACACGGAGGCCAAAATCGGGCGCATCGATGGTTACCAGCACATCGGGACGCGCGCCCCGAATATCCGCGCAGGTCTCGCGTATACGGCGCAGCAGACCCGCCAATCTGGGCAGAACCTCGGCGAGGCCCATGACGCTCAATTCGGCGATGGGAAAGCGGCTTTCGAGGCCCTCGGTGCCCATATGGGCGCCGCCAATACCGCGAAACGTGATGTCGCCGCCGGCCTGCGCCTTGAGCGCCGCCATCAGACGCGCACCGAGCCGGTCGCCGGATGGCTCGCCGGCGATCAGATACACCAGCCGTGTCTGGCCGCTGTCAGGGCTGCTCACCTGGCCGCACTCCGATCACGAATAAATCCAACCCATCGGCCTTTTCGACCAAAGCGTCCAGTCCCAGCACCAAGGTTGCGCCAGCCTCGACGGCGATTCCGGCAAGGCCGGCGCGGGCGGCGTTTTCCACGGTGGCCGCGCCGATGGCCGGCAAATCGATGCGCCGGTCCTGGTCCGGCTTTTTCATTTTGACGAGGACACCGCCCTTTTCAAGGCCCTGGGCGGCGAGCCGGGCGAGCATGGCGTCGGTGCCGTCTGCGGCCTCGCGCTCGACAACGCGCTCGTGGCGGACGATGACGCCCTGGCCGATATCGCGGGCGCCCAATTGACGGGCGGCATCGACGCCGACGCCGATATCGCGCAAATCCGATGCACCCGGCGCAATGTTGCCCATGACGCCTTCCGGGGCCAGCAAACCGGCCAGCAGATCGTCCGCCCCCTTGACCGCGAAACCTTCATTTTCCAGCGCGCCGGCCAAGGCGGTCAAAAGACTGTTGTCGCCGAGCATGCGATAGCCGATGCGGGCCATCAATTTGGCCCCATAGGCATCCAATTTCAATTGTCCGAGCTTGGGCCGCTTGATGCGCCCGGCCATGACCACTTCGGCCACGTTTTCCCGGTGCAGCGCCGCCACGGTCTGGCCGCCGGAGCCAAGCGCGATCCATTCGTGGGGTGCACCCGGGACCAGATCGGCATCGGCCTGATCGGTGAAGGCGACGACGAAATAGTCCCGCCCGGTATTCCGGCATAGGGCAATCAGGAGCCGCGGCAAATCGCCGCCACCCGCCAATATTCCGAGCTTAGGCAGCATCCTCAAGCAGCGGCTGGCAAATGGAGCGCGACGAATCGGCGCCGGTGAATTCGACAATTTCCATCACCGGCTCGACGCCGCTGAACAACTCCGATACGTCGGCGAGCCGTTCCTGCAGGGTGCCTTCGGGGGCGAAGATCAAGCGGTAGGCGCGGCGCAAATCGTGAATATCGTCCCTGGAAAAGCCGCGCCGCTTGAGACCAACCAGGTTCAGGCCCGACAGGTGGGCCCGGTTGCCGAACACCGAGCCGTAGGGGATGACATCGTTTTCGACCCCCGACATGCCGCCGACCATGGCGTGGCGGCCGATGCGCACAAACTGATGCACCGCCGACAGCCCGCCGATAATGGCCCATTCGCCGATCTCCACATGGCCGCCGAGGGTGGCGTTGTTGACCAGGATCGCATTATCGCCGATGCGGCAATCATGGGCCACATGGGCGCCGATCATGAACAAACATCCAGCGCCGATCTTGGTGAGCATACCGCCGCCTTTGGTGCCCGGGTTCATGGTGACATGTTCGCGAATAACCGTATCGGCGCCGATCTCCAGGGCCGACGGCTCGCCATCATATTTCAAATCCTGGGGATTATGGCCGATCGAGGCGAACGGATATATTTGCGTGTTGTTGCCGACATTGGTGCGCCCGGCCACCACCACGTGCGAATGCAATACAACGCCGTCGCCCAACGTGACGTCGGAGCCGACGCTGCAATAGGGGCCGATGACAGTGCCGCTCCCTATTTGGGCGCCGTCTTCGATGATCGCGGTGGCATGTATCTGGCTCATGGATCGACAATCATCGCGGTGAATTTGGCTTCGGCGACGACGGCGTCATCGACCAGGGCGATACCTTCAAATTTCCAGACCGATCCCCGCTGCTGTTTCTTGGTCACTTGGATGTTGAGCACGTCGCCGGGCACAACCGGTTTTCGAAAGCGCGCGTTATCGATGGCCATGAAATAAACCAGCTTTCCTTCGGTGTCTCCTTGCATCGAGACAACCACCATGGCCGCCGCCGTTTGCGCCATGGCTTCGACAATCAGAACGCCCGGCATAACCGGATGGCCGGGAAAATGGCCGGGAAAAAACGGCTCGTTGATGGTGACGTTTTTGAAGCCGACAGCGCTTTTCCCGGCAACGATGTCCACGACCTTGTCGATCAGCAGAAACGGATAGCGATGGGGCAATAGCTGCATTATGCGCGCGGTATCCAGCTCCTTGATGTCTTTTTGCGGCCGATTGGTATCCATTAGCGAGACCCCCTCCTTGCCATGCCTTGTCAATCTTTGCGCAGCCGCTTGATCGCGGCCAAATTGCGCCAATGCTCGGTCGCCTTGATCGCCGGAAAACCGGCAACCGTCATGCCCGCCGGTATATCCTTTGTAACCCCGCTTTTACCGGCAATTTTGACGCCGTCGCCGATAACCAAATGACCGGCAATACCGGCCTGGCCGCCAATCATCACAAAATCACCCAATCTGGCGCTGCCCGATATGCCCACCTGGGCTGCCACCAGACAACCGCGGCCCAGCTTAACGTTATGTGCGATGTGGCAGAGATTATCAATCTTCGTTCCGGGGCCAATGATGGTGTCCGGCCCGGTGCCCCGATCAATGCAGGTATTGGCGCCCAATTCAACGTCGTCTTCGATGATAACCGCGCCAAGTTGCGGCACTTTTTCATGGGCCGGCGCACCGGGCGCAAAGCCGAAGCCGTCCTGGCCAATGCGCACGCCGGCGTGCAAAACCACGTTCGCTCCCAGCGTACAGCAGATCAACGTGCAGTTGGGACCGATGCGGCAGCCCTTACCCAAATGCACGCCTTTGCCGAGCACCGAATATTCGCCGATGCTGCAATCGTCGCCGATAACGCAATCCTCGCCGATGACGGCGCCCGCCATCAGCGTCACCGCCTCGCCAATTTGGGCCGAGGGCGCGGCGCCCGGCTGGCCTCCGCTGCGCCCGGCTATCGGCGCCGCCGGATAAAACATCCGGGCCACCTTGGCATAGGCGCGATAGGGATCCTTGGTAACCAGCAACGCGGCGGCGGCCGGCGCCAGCGCAACAAGATCGGGCGCAACAATAATGGCGCCGGCGTCGCTGCTGCGAAAGGCGTCCACATAACGCCGGTTGTCGATGAAACTGATTGTGTCCGCCCGCGCTTCGGCGAGCGCCATCACATCGGTGAATTGGGCCATGGAAGGCGGCGCGCCGGCAATCTCGGCGTCTGCCGCATCGGCCATGTCGGCCAGACTGAAGGGACCCGCCCTATCATAAAACCGGGCGTCCGCCATAAATTATTTCACGCGCTTGGGCAGGACATCGGGAATTACAAAGCTCGGCGAGTTCTTGTCGATCTGCGCCAATACCAATTTCGTAATATCCAAAAATGCGGCGGTAACCAGAACTTCGCGCTTTCGAAACACCAACGTGAAATTGTGCTTTTTGGTCACAGCGACCAGCGCCTTGTTCAATTCTTTCTCAAACGCCCGGGTGGTAAAAACCCGCAGCCGGTTGAACTCCTGGTTTCGCTGTTGCACTTTTCTTTGCAGGGCCAGTTCTTTTTGCCGGAAGAGTTTGATCTCCTGCTCGAACGCGGCTGGCGACAGAATGACCCGCTGCTTTTGCAAATCTTCGTTGGCTTTGCGCAATGCCTGCTCTTCGCTTTTGATCTCGGCCCGGAACAATTTCCGGCGGCTGTCAATTTGACGGGCGATGTCTTTGCTCATCAGCGACGTTTGCGTCAAACGCACAATATTGAGCACGCCGAGTTTGATCTGAACCGGTTTTTCCTGCGCATAGGCCGGGCCGGGCAGGAACAGCGCCGCCAGGGATAGCGTGGAAATCAGGACCGCAATCCGATGGTATAACATGCACTAAAACCTTGTTCCGAAGTTCAACCTGATGGTTTCCTTGATATCGGTGCTGTCTTTCAACAGTGGAACGCCGAAATCCACATTAACCGGGCCGAACGGCGAAACCCAACCGAACCCGACACCGACGGAGGCGCGAACATTGCCCGAATCGGCGACATTCGAATTGGAGGGATTGATACTGCCGATGCTGCCCATATCGGCGAACACCCGTCCGGCCACGCCAAATTCTTCGGGCAATCCTAAGGGCAATTGCATTTGCAGACTAGAGTTGTACATCCATTCACCGCCAAGCGCGTCATCGGTCAAGATATCGCGCGGCCCGGCGCCGGCCGGGGCGAAACCGCGCAATCCATCGCCGCCGAGAAAAAACCGGTCGGATATTTGCACATCTTCGCCGAGCCCGTAGATATAACCAGCCCGCCCGGTCAACGACAGCACCCAGTCCTTGGCCGGTGAATAGTATTGGGCGGCCTCTACGGTATTTTTAAAATAGCGAACAGTACCGCCGAGGCCGGCCAATTCATTGCGCATGCGGGCGGCGAACCCGTCGGTCGGGTTCAATCGGGAATCGCGAAGATCATATGAGAGCACGTGACCCAATTTGGAAACGTAGCGTTGCCTTTCCTGCGCCTTGATCAACACCGACGCGCCTGCGGCAACGTTCTTCACTTCGGCAAACTCGAATGCGTATTGCAGGCTTTGCCGCAAATCCTCACTCAAGGGGTAGCCCAACCGGAGACCAGCGCCGGTGCGCCGCGAATCCAGCGAGCGGGTGTCTTGCAAATCGGTGGCGGTGTGGAAAATATCGAACCCGGCGGACACTTCCCGGTCGAGGAAATAGGGCTCCGTGAACGCCAGATTAAACGTTGTCTTCTCCGCGGCCAGTGACGTATTCAACGAGATGCGCTGGCCCCGCCCAAGTAGGTTTTTTTCCTTGACGCCAAGATCGATCAGCGGGCCGGAATCGGTGGCAAAGCCCAGGCCAATGCTCAACGAGCCGGTTGATTTCTCTCCCACTTCGACTTTGACAACGGCCTTATCCTCGGCGCTGCCGGGAATGTTTTCGATATCGACTTTGCTGAAATAGTCCAGATCGCGGATGCGCTTTCGGGAGCGGCGTATCTTGGCGGCGTTAAAGGCGTCGCCCTCGGCGACTTGAATTTCGCGGCGGATGACCTTGTCGGAGGTGCGCACATTGCCGACAATTTCGATGCGTTCCACAAACACGCGCGGCCCTTCCGAGATATCGAATGTAATATTGATGGTGCGCGCGCCCCGGTCGCGGTTCACGCGCGGGCGCACCTCGACAAAGGCGAAACCAAGGGTCCCGACTTGATCGGTCAAATCCTCAACGGATTTGTCTATTTTCCGGTTGTCGTACCAGTCATCGGTTTCATACTCGATCAGCTTGGCCAGATCGTCGCCGTTGATGCCGCGAATGCCGACGGCAATATCGGAGGTGCCGAACTTGTAGCGTTCGCCCTCCTCGACGGTGAAGGTCAAAAAGAAGGCGGAGCGATCCGGGGTCAATTCGGCGACCGCCGATACGACGCGGAAATCGGCATAGCCCTGGTTCAAATAAAACTGGCGCAGCAATTCCCTGTCGAACGTAACGCGGTCCGGATCATAGGTATCATCGTTGGAAAAGAAGCGGTAAAACGCTGTCTCCTTGGTGCGCACAACGTCGCGAAGATCGGAATCGCTTTCCACCCGGTTGCCGATGAAATTGATTTTCTCGACCTTGGTCAGCGGCCCTTCGTCGATCTCGAACACCAGATCGGCTCGATTTTGATCGAGGCGAATGACTTTTGGATCCACCGTCGCCGCAAACCGGCCATTAACCCGGTAGACATCCAGAATGCGCTTCACATCCTGCTGCACCTTGGTGCGCGTGAAGACAACGCGCGGCCGTATAGTCACTTCTTTTTGCAGCATCTCGTCTTCGATGCGGAGGTTGCCCTCAAACGCAACGCGGTTGATGACCGGGTTCTCGACCACCCGCACGATCAGATTTTGGCCGGAGCGGGAGATGGCCACATCGGCAAACAGCCCGGTTGCATAAAGGCTTTTCAGTGATTGATCGATACGCCTTGGATCAAATCTGTCGCCGCTTTGCAGCAACAGATAAGAGCGAACCGTATCCGGCTCAATTCTTTGCGTCCCTTCGATAACGATCTCGCCCGCCACATTGCCACGGGTCTGCGCCGCCGCGAAGTCCGGAGATATCAAGGCGAATATCGTCAGGGTCGCAAATACGAGGCCCCAAGCACGAAACAAAACCAAACTCCCAGCAAATCGTATTAATTTATCTTGGCGCAAGTAAAAGCCGACTTGGACTTAGGTGAAGAGGTTGCTGATAAACTCAAAAAACTTCAGGTGAACAAGATCATTCCAGGTAACGAACAAAAATAGCGCGACAACGAAGATCAATCCAAGGCGGAATCCATACTCCTGCGCCTTCATTCCCAGCGGCTTGCCGCGGATGGCTTCGATCGCATAAAAAGCCAGATGTCCGCCGTCAAGCAACGGTATGGGAAAAAGATTGATCAGGCCCAGGTTGACAGAAAGAACCGCTAGGAACGTGATATAGCTGGCTAAACCCAGTTCGGCAACCTGACCCGAAATTTGCGCAATGCGGATGATGCCGCCGAGATCGTCCGCCGACTGGGCGCCGGCGATGATATCGCGGAGATATTCCAAGATGCGTACGGTCATCGCATAGGTGCGCTCAAAGCCGAGCCCGATGGCCGTTAACGGGCTTTTGCGCACATAGAGAACCTTGCCCGGCTCCGCCGTAATGCCCAGCAACCCTTGGATGGCTACCGTGCCATCGGCCTGGCGAACCTCGCGGCGCCTGGGTATGACGAACACCGAAATGATCTGGCCGCCGCGCTCGAGCCGCGCCGCCATGCGCACACCGGCGCTTTTGCGGACGATCGCCTGAAGATCGCCAAACGAGGCGATATCGACGGTGCCCATTTTCAAAATCTTGTCGCCGCGCTGCAACTTGGCGATATCGGCGGGGCTGCCGGGCGACACCGAGCCGACGATGGCCTGTAACGGCTGCGAGGGGTCCAACTGGGGAACGCCGGCAATGGAAAACAGGCCGGCGAACAACAGAATGGCGAACACGAAATTGATCAACGGGCCGGCGACGACGATGGCGGCGCGCTGCATCAGGGTCTTATGGTGGAACGAGACCGCCTTTTCAGCGTCGGACATGGGCCGTTCGGTTTCCTCGCCGTCATCATCTTCCTCGGCGACGGTTTCGCTTTCGCCGAACATCTTGACGTAGCCGCCAAGCGGAATGGCGCAAAATTTCCAGCGCGTTCCCCGGGAATCGTCCCAGCCCTTAAGCTCGGTTCCAAAGCCGATCGAGAACACCTCGACGCGCACGCCGGCCCAGCGGGCAACCGAGTAGTGGCCCAACTCGTGGACGAATACCAATATGGTAAGCGCGACCAGGAACGGTAAACCGACTTCCCAGATAAAGCTCAAACTATCAACAAAGCCAAGAATATCCATATTTTGCATTCACTATTATTGTTGTTCCAATTTCGGCACGGCATGCTCTCTACTGGTTTATTTGGCAGATGCGAGCCGTTTCGCAAGTTTTTCCGCCAGCGCCCGCGCTTCGGTATCGATTTCATAGACCGCGTCCATCGAGCCTAGCGCGACCGGCGGCATCTCCGCCAAGACCTCGGCAACGATGCCGCAAATATCCAAAAACCCTATGCTCTCATCCAAAAAGTAACGGACAGCCACTTCGTTGGCGGCGTTGAGGATGGCCGGCGCGGTGCCGCCCGCCTGCAATGCCTCACGCGCCAACTGAAGCGCCGGGAATCTTTTAATATCAGGCGCTTCAAAGGTCAAATTTGCAATTTTATCCAATTGCAGGCGCGGCGACGGCGTTGCCATCCGGGTTGGCCACGATAAGGCATAGGAAATCGGCGTGCGCATATCGGGCGAGCCCAATTGCGCCAGCACCGAGCCATCCACATATTCGACCATGCTGTGCACCACCGATTGCGGATGCACCAGAATATCGATCTGGTCTTCGCGCACCGGAAACAGGAAATAGGCTTCGATCAGTTCCAGCCCCTTGTTCATCATGGTCGCCGAATCCACCGATATCTTCGCCCCCATGTCCCAATTGGGATGGGCAACGGCCTGTTGCGGCGTGGCGCGTGACATTTCGTTGATCGGCGTTTCCCGGAAAGGCCCGCCGGACGCGGTCAGGATCAGCCGCTCGACACTGTCGGCCTCGCGAAAATTGAAGACCTGGAAGATGGCGTTGTGCTCCGAATCGACCGGGATCAAGGCGCCGCTATTCTGTTGGATCGCTTGCATCAGCATGGTACCGGCGCACACCAGGCTTTCTTTGTTGGCCAGCCCGACAATGGCGCCGCGCTCGGCGGCGGCCATGGTCGGTTGCAGCCCGGCCATGCCGACAATCGAGGCCAGCACCAGATCGGACGGCCGCATCGCCGCTTCGATCAGCGCCTGGCGGCCGGCGGCAACGTCGATGCCGGTGCCCGATAAATCGCTCTTCAGGTTTTCATAAAGACTTTCGTCGCCGATCACCACTTGCGCCGGCTTGAATATGCGCGCCTGTTCGGCCAGCAGCTTGGCGTTGCGGTGGCCGGTCAGGGCCTCCAGCCGGAAACGTTCCGGATCGCGGGCGATCAAATCCAGGGTATTGCGGCCAACCGAGCCGGTCGAGCCGAGCACGGTCACGCTGCGCTGCACATCCAAATTCAACTCTGCCTTACGCTCGTACGTCATTTCCATGGCGCAATTCCGCCCTGCGTCAGCCAAAATACAATCGCCACCAACGGCGCCGCGAGCAGCATGCCGTCGATGCGGTCCAAAATCCCTCCATGGCCGGGGATCAGTTGCCCTGAATCCTTGACGCCAAAGCGCCGCTTATACCAGGATTCGAACAAATCCCCCGCCTGTGACACCACCGCCACCAAGGCGCTGAGAGCCACAATTGCCATTATACCCCGTTCCACCGGCGTTGCCGCAAGTAATATGGCCGCGACCACCGCCGCCGAAGCGGCGCCGCCGATAAGACCGGCCCAGGTTTTGCCCGGGCTGATGGATGGCGCAAGCCGGGCGCCGCCGATCCAGCGGCCAAACATATAGGCGCCGATATCGGTCGCCCAGACCACCAGGAACAGCCACAAGATGGCGCTTCGCCCCTCGGCCTGATCACCGCGCAATACCGCGAGGGCAATTGAGGCAGCGCCGATATAGAGCAATCCGATTGCCGGCCAGGGATCGCCGCTGCCCGCCCCCAGCCAGCCGAACCCGATCAGGCCCAGCGCACCGATACCCAATATTGTCCAGGCAAGGGGGATTTGTTCGAACGAATACAAGACCAAAACCGCCGTGAACAGGCACAACGCCGCATAGCCGAGCCGCTCCGAATGGCCGCCCGCCGCAATTCGGCACCACTCGAACACGGCCGCAAGACCGGCGATCAACAAGAGGATGTTAAAATAGGGCGCACCGATCCAAATCGCCGCCAGCACGGGCGGGACCAAAATCACACTAGACACCAAACGGCGTATCATCGCAATTCCAGATTAAACCTGAGCGCCATCAGGCGGTCGCACCAAAGCGTCTTTCACGGCGTTGATACTCGTTGATCGCCATCAGGAAATCTTTTTCCGAGAAATCCGGCCACAGGGTTTCCAGAAACACCAGCTCCGAATAAGCGATTTGCCACAACAGAAAGTTGCTGATGCGCTGCTCGCCGGACGTGCGGATCAGCAAATCCGGATCGGGAATATCGGCGGTTTCCAAATGGGCTTCGAGGACGCATTCATCGATGGCGCCACTCGTCAATTGCCCGGCCTCGACTTTTTCGGCAATTTTGCGGATCGCCGAGATAATTTCCGAGCGGCCGCCATAGCTGAACGCAACGATCAAATCCAATTTGTCGTTGCCGGCGGTGGTCGCCTCGCCTTCTTCGATCAGCTTGACGATGTCATCGCTCAAATCTTCGCGGTCGCCAATGACGCGCAAGCGGACGCCGTTCTTGTGTAAATCAGCAATCTCCGACAACAAATAGCGGCGCAACAAGCCCATCAGATCTTCGACCTCGCGCACCGGACGTTTCCAATTTTCCGACGAAAAGGAATAGAGGGTCAGATAGCGGACGCCGAATTTTACCGAACATTCGACGGCGGTGCGCACCGATTGGGCGCCGCGCCGGTGGCCTTCGATGCGCGGCAAGCCACGCGCCTGCGCCCAGCGCCCATTGCCATCCATGATGATGGCCACATGGTTCGGCGAATGGCCGGTATCGGTAAGAGAAGGCGCCAAGCTCATGGGTAATCCTAAACTTGCAAAATTTCCTGTTCTTTTTTCGCCAGCGTGTCATCCATGCCGGTAACAAACTCATCGGTAACATCTTGAATTTCTTGACTATAATCCCGCAACTCGTCCTGGGATATGTCACCGGATTTCTCCGCTTTCTTCAATTCGTCCAAGCTATGGCGGCGAACATTGCGCACCGCGACCTTGGCTTCTTCGGCATAGCGCCCGGCGATCTTGGTAATCTCGACGCGGCGCTCTTCCGACAAAGGCGGGATCGGCACGCGGACCAATTGGCCATCGTTGGATGGGTTGAGGCCGAGATCCGATTCGCGGATCGATTTTTCCACCGACGTGACCAGCCCCTTGTCCCACACCTGGACGGTCAGCATGCGCGGTTCCGGAACGCCGATGGTGCCGACCTGGTTCATGGGCATCGGCTGGCCGTAGGCTTCGACGGTCAGCGGCTCCAACAGGCTGGCGGCAGCGCGCCCGGTGCGCAGGCCGCCGAATTCCTTGTGCAGCACTTCAGCTGCGCCTTCCATGCGCCGCCGAATATCTTTCTTGATCGCTTCGAATTCCATGGTTATGCCTCCGCCGCTTCCCTAATTATGGTCGATTTTCCGCCGCCGGTCACCACCTCGGCAAAGGCGCCCGGCGTCTGGATCGAGAATACCAGTATAGGAATGTCGTTTTCACGAGACAATGATATTGCGGCCGCATCCATAACCCGTAAATCTTCGGTCAAAACGTCCTTGTAGGTCAATGATGTGTAACGCGTCGCGTCTGGATTTGTTTTCGGATCGGCGCTGTAAACCCCATCCACCTGGGTGCCCTTGAACAAGGCGTCGCAATTCATTTCGGCGGCGCGAAGGGCAGCGGCGGTGTCGGTGGTAAAGAACGGATTGCCGGTGCCGGCGGCGAAAATGACCACCCGTCCCTTTTCCATATGGCGGATCGCCCGGCGGCGGATATAAGGCTCGCACACGGTTTGCATTGGGATCGCCGACAAAACCCGGGTGGCAACGCCCAGCCGTTCCAGCACCGATTGCATGCCGAGCGCATTGATCACCGTCGCCAGCATGCCCATATGATCGGCGCTGGACCGTTCCAGGCCGCTGGCGACACCGGCGAGGCCACGAAAAATATTGCCGCCGCCGATCACCAGGCACACCTCGGTGCCTTTATCGAGGACGCCCTTGATCTCGCCGGCGATGCGCTCCATGGCGCCGCTTTCCAGGCCGAAATCCTGGCCTCCCATGAGGCCTTCACCCGAAATTTTCAGGAGGACGCGCTGATAAATTGGGTTGTCTGCCATCAAAATTCAGATTCAATTCTGCCGCGGCGGGCGTTTCGGGTACAGCCAAGCCGCAAAGCCAAGCCGCAACAAGGCAACGATCAACGGGGAGTGTAAATCAATTCGCGGCCCGTTGTGTTAAAATAGAAGTGAGCCGCCGAAATCAAATTATTGGGCATAGTGCCAAGGGCTTAGCCACCGGCGGCGGCAGCAACTTCGGCGGCGAAGTCTTCTTCTTTCTTCTCCACCCCTTCGCCAAGGGCGAATCGGCAAAAACCCTTGACCGTGATGGCGGCGCCCAATTCCTTGGCGGCGGCTTCGACGGCTTGGCTGACCTTGGATTCACCATCGATGACGAAGGTCTGATCCATCAGGCAAATCTCCTCGTAAAACTTGCGCAAACGGCCTTCGACCATTTTTTCGATGATCTCTTCCGGCTTGCCCGATTCGCGCGCCTGTTCGGAAAGGACATTACGCTCGCGCTCCAACTCCGCCGGATCCACATCGGCCTGGCTGAGGGCGGTCGGGCTGGACGCGGCCACATGCATGGCCAGTTGTTTGCCGAAGGCTTCAAGCTGAGCCGCATCGCCGTCAGATTCGAGGGCAACCAGAACACCGATCTTGCCGAGGCCCGTGCTCAGCGCGTTGTGCATGTAGGTGGCGACAACGCCCTTGTCGACGCTAAGCTGGGCGGAACGGCGCAAATCCATATTCTCGCCAATAGTCGCGATCATGGCGGTAATGGTCTCGCCCACATTGCGATCGCCGTCTGGGTAGGCGGCACTTTTCAGCGCCTCCACATCGCCCGAACCGCTAAGCGCGATGCCGGTTACGGTCTCGACCAAGCTTTGAAAGGTTTCGTTGCGGGCGACAAAATCGGTTTCCGCATTGATCTCCACCAGGGCGCCCTTGCCGCCTTCGGAGGCAACGCCGATCAAACCTTCGGAAGCCGCGCGTCCGGCCTTTTTGGCCGATGCCGCCAGGCCTTGGGTGCGCAGCCAATCCACCGATGCTTCCAGATCGCCATCATTTTCGGACAGCGCCTTTTTGCAATCCATCATGCCGACGCTGGTTTTTTCGCGCAGTTCTTTTACGAGTGCCGCCGTAATTTCTGCCATCTTGTCCTCTTAAATTCTTCGCCAAATTCGCATGGACCGGTCCGCGCTTTAGCTCGGCGCCGGCTGTTCGCCCTCGGCCGGCGGCGCGGCCTCGGCTTCCGCCGGTGCTTCCGCGGTCGCTTCGGGCGCGGCTTCAGGCGCCGCTTCGGCCGGCGCTTCGGCAGGCAAATTTTCCTCGACCACCTGTTCCATCTCGCCGATATCGGCGCCGCTGGCGACAATCTCCTGCTGGATGCCGGACAAAACGGCGCCCGAGATCAGATCGCAATAGAGATTGATAGCGCGTATAGAATCATCATTGCCGGGAACCGGAAATTCGATGCCGTCCGGATCGGTGTTCGAATCGAGCACCGCAATCACCGGAATGCCCAGCTTATTGGCTTCGGCCACGGCGATCGATTCCTTGTTGCGATCGATCACGAACATCAAATCGGGAATGCCGCCGATTTCCTTGATACCGCCCAGAGCCCGGTCGAGCTTGTCCCGCTGGCGGGTCAGTTTCAGCAATTCTTTCTTGGTCAGGCCGAGATTTTCCTCCGAATCCTCGGCGCCAAGCTGTTCTTCCAGGCTTTTCAACTGGCGGATCGAATTGGAAATGGTTTTCCAGTTGGTCAGCATGCCGCCGAGCCAGCGGTGGTTGACGTAATACTGGCCGCATTTTATGGCCGCGTCGGCGATCGGCTGGCTGGCCTGGCGCTTGGTGCCCACGAACAACACCCGGCCGCCGCCGGAAACGATGTCGTAGACGGTCTGCATCGCCTGATACAGCATGGGAACGGTTTGTTGCAGATCGAGGATATGAACGCCCTGGCGTACGCCGAAGATGTATTGCTCCATCTTCGGGTTCCAGCGGCGGGTAACGTGTCCGAAATGAACGCCGGCTTCCAAGAGCTGGCGCATGGTAAAGGTTGGCAGTGCCATGGTAGGTTCCTTCTCCGGTTTAACCTCCGCGGGGCGTGGTCCCAAAAGGAACACCGGATCGACCGTCGGCGAATTTGCGCCGGGGCCGTATGCCCGCGTGTGGATTTAAGGGCGGCTTTGTAGGCTTATGATCGGATTATGGCAAGGTTTTTCGATAAAAAACCTGTCATGTAAAAATAAAAAGGAAGCGGGGAATACCATGGTCCACAATATCAGAATTTACAGCGGCCTCATTCTGCTATTTTTTGTCACGTTTCATCTGTTGAATTTATCCCTCGGGCTCATATCGTTCGACGTGATGAATGCGGCCCGCGCCGTTACGATCGAGCCGTGGCGCACCCTGCCCGGCACCATTATTCTTGGCGGCGCCTTGTTGGCGCATGCGCTGATGGCGCTCTGGTCCCTGTTCCATAGGCATAATTTTCGGCTTAAAGCCTGGGAAGCGACGCAAATCATCTTGGGCCTGATGCTGCCGTTGTTGATGACCAGCCATGTGGTAGCGGCGCGCGGCCTTTTGGAATTCAAGGGCGTCCAGTTCAACTACGAGCTGGAATTCCTGGCCCTTTGGGTGTTTCTGCCCGAATTTGCCGTCGCCCAGGCCATCGGCCTGCTAATGGTGTAGATCCACGGATGCATTGGTTTTCACACCTGGCTGCGCCTCAAATCCTGGTACGCCGCGTTGGAAACCTATTTCTTTGCGTTCGCCCTCCTGTTGCCGGGGATCGCGCTGGCGTCTTATGTCTCGACCGGTGTCAAAGTGCTGGGCCTCGCCAAAGACCAGAAATGGATCGGCACCGTGCTCACCCAAACCAAGTACGCTCCCCCGCATACTGATTGGGTGTTCAATATCACCTATTGGATTTCCGGTATCTGGCTCGGCATCATCGCGGTGATCCTGATTGTCCGGGCGATCCGCAACGCGGTCATTAAAAAACGCAAATCGGTAAAGCTCTACTACAAGCATTTTCGCGACAGCCAGGTGTTCGATATCCCGCCCGGCTGGTCGGTATTGGAAGCCTTGCGCGCGTCCGGCATCCGGCACGCATCGGTTTGCGGCGGGCGCGGGCGCTGCACCACCTGCCGGGTCAAGGTGGGCGAAGGCATGGAACATCTGGTCCAGCCGAACGCCACCGAGCTTAGCGTCCTCAAGCGCATTTCGGCGCCCGGCGACGTGCGCCTCGCCTGCCAGTTACACCCCTTGGTTTCGTTGGAGATCACGCCCCTGTTGCCGGCCACGGCGGGTCCCGTGGACGGGCTGTCCGGGCCCGGCTATGTGCAGGGGCAAGAACGCAAAGTGGTGATCATGTTCATCGATATCCGCGAATCCACCAAGCTGGCCGAGCACAAGCTGCCCTTCGACGTGGTCTTTATCTTGAACCAATTTTTCTCGGAGATGGCCGACACGTTGGAAGACACCGGCGGCCACTATGCTCAGTTCAACGGCGACGGGCTGATGGCGCTTTATGGATTGGACTGCGATTTGCAAGAGGCATCGGTGCAGGCATTGCAAGGCGTCCAGCAGATGATGCGCCGCCTGGATATTCTCAACCAAAGGCTCAGCGTTGAATTGCACCAACCCTTGCGCATGGGCATTGGCCTGCATTGCGGCGACGCCATCGTCGGCCAGATGGGTCCGCCGAAAACGCCGATCATCACGGCGCTAGGCGACAATGTGAATATCGCGGCGCGCCTGGAAGCCATGACCAAGGAGTTCGGCGTCCAGGTGGTGGTGTCATCGGATACGGCGAAGCCGCCGAAGTCGATTTCTCCGCCTACCCGCATCACGATGTGGACGTACGCGGCCGCGAAACCCAGATTGGCGTCTATGCGGTGGAAGACCCGAAATCGATTCCGGTGCCGGCGATTTGAGCAGTTTGACACACGACGATTACATCTAATCGCGGATAAGGGCAGCGCGTATTCCGACCGAATTTCGAATATTTTATTGCCAATCGAATTTGCTATTATTAGGATATATTTTTATTAATATCGCAATCGATGGGGCTAGAGGCGATGCTACAAGTCAACGGCAAAATTGTAATCTTTGCTCTTGCGCTCATTGGCCTCGCAGCTTGCTCGGCTTTCACCAGCCAAAATGAACATTTTACACAGCAGGAACGTGACAGGGGACAATCGAGCCAGAAGTATTCAGGAGCCTTTATCGCATCCACCAATATTGCCTGGGACATTCCGTGGGGATGCCGCGATAAATTAACATCCTGGAAAGCCATTAAAGCCACCAAATCCCTTGAAATATCGGATAATTTAACCAAAAACGGAACTTGGCCTGCAAGCAGTGATTTTTGGGACAAATTTTGCTTGCAAGCCGACCCGGGCGAAATATCAGGTACCATCCAGCGCGATAAAAATTTCGTAGCCCTGGCACTTTCCGGTGGCGGAATGCGGGCCGCTGTGTATTCCGGGGCCATAATGTTCGAACTTGGGCGGCGGCAAATTATGCAGGATGTGGACGTGATTTCGTCGGTTTCCGGTGGCTCGATTGCGGCGGCCTATTATGGACTTAGTTGCGATGGAATCCATTGTCTGGAAACGGTCGAAAATCAGGGGCGTTGCCGATGGCGGGAAAACGATCAGTTGAAAGGAAACAACCGGGCGATCGATCCTTGCGAGGACTATTTCTCGGAAATCGACAAGGATTTGGAATTGCGCTGGATCGCCAACTGGTTTTTTCCCGATAACATCGTCAGCTATTGGTTCACCAACTATGACCGCAGCGACACCATGGCCGAGGTCATGGCGGACAATCTGTTCGACACGTCGCAACTTGGCGGAGAAGGGTTTTCATTCCACGATTTCAATCCCCGGCGCCCGCATATCCTGATCAACGCCACCGACAACACCGAAGTTGAGGGTGAATTATTTGGCAACTTGAAATCAGGCGAGAGTATCGCCGGCAGATTTAATTTTCAATTTACCCACGAAGATTTCGCCAAAGTCTGCTCGAACCTGGACAGATATCCGGTCGCCAATGCGGTAATGGCGTCTTCGGCATATCCCGTCTTATTTTCGTTTGTGACGCTGACCAATCAATGTGGTCAATATAGCGAAAGTGGCATCAAAATTGATGGTTTGAATCCGACATACCGGCACGTATTTGATGGCGGAAATTCTGACAATCTTGGGCTTTTGGGCCTACACGGCACCTTGCGAAAACTGGCGCGGAAGATCGATCTTAAGGCGGCGCCGAAGACGCCAGATAAAACGTCTGAACCGGCAAAGCTGGATAAACCTGACGACGTGATTATCTTTCAGGCCAACGCATCGCTGGGAGTCCCTGGACGGTCGAAAGAATTGAGCAATACGAGAGGAATTATCGGACGATTTTTTGATACAAATATTATCGATACGACCGATGTCTTGATGGGCATCGGCTACGATAATACCCATAAGGAGACGGATAACCTTTTGGAGCATGCGGCCAAGAATTCCAGACCCGTCCAACGCATCGATTTTCGCCTGGAAAGCCTGCAAACAATTGCATATTGCAATGTTCGCCGGGGAGAAAAAAACTACTCGAAAAGAGTCCCCGAAATGTGCAAGGCGTGGGATTTCATCCAAAATATCGGCACCCGGTTTTCTACGGATTCCAAGCAAATTCGCTACCTGCGCTATGCCGCCTGTAAGATTACAGCACACAAACTGAAAAAAGTGTGCGATGCGCATCCCAACGCCGCCGGCTATATCGGCAAAATGTGTAACCCGGAAACAACCCCGGAAACTGCCGCTGAAACCAGTAAACGCTGTACCGCATATTTGACGGGTGGCTAACCGAAGCGCCCGGCCTATCGCCGCGTGAAGCCGCCTAAACCGTCCGCACCTCGACAACGCCGGGGATGGCTTTGACCGCTTGCGCCATGGCCGGTGATACGGAATATTTATCGGGCAGGCGGATTTCGACCTCTTCCGACAGGTTTTCCACTTGCAGCCGCGAGATCAGCACCACCTCGCCCCTGCCCTTGGGCTCCTGGCCAAGCACTTCCTTGATCGAGGTGAGCGCCTCAGCCCCGTCGATAAACACTTTAAGCGCCATATCGGTGCGCGCCGTCGCCGCATCCAGGTCTTCGATATTTTGCACCGTGATGCGCACGCTTTCGCCGGTAAATTGAATGGCGCCTTTGATATAGACCGCCTTGCCGCTTTCCAGCAGGTCCCGGTGGGCGTTGAGGGTTTCCGCAAAGACCGTCACCTCATATTCGCCGGAGCTGTCTGATAGCTGCACGAAGGCGTATTTGTTGCCCTTTTGCGAGGTGCGCTCTCTTTTCGATATGACCATGCCGGCGAGGCGCACCGGCCCATCCTTGCCCGCTGCCAGGGCGACCTGATAACTCACCACTCGGAGCCGTTCCAACTGAGACTCATAAGCGTCATTGGGGTGCGCCGACATATAAAAGCCGACGGCGCCGAACTCTTCTTTGAGGCGGTCCGCTTCCAGCCAATCGGGGGTTTCGGGCAAGGGCACATCCGCCGCGACGGGGTCTTCATCACCAAAGAGACCGATCTGGTTGCTTTCCCTTTCCAGCCGAGCCGCATTGGCGTGACGGATCAAAATCTCGGCGCCCCCCATCAGGCGGCGGCGGTTTTTGTCGAGCCCATCGAAAACTCCGGCCCGGATCAGGTTCTCCAACTGGCGCTTGTTAAGCACCTTGGAATTCATGCGCCCGGCGAAATCATGGATGGACGTGTAGGCGCCGTCCGCCTCGCGCACCGCGACGACGCTTTGCATGGCAGCCTCGCCCACATTTTTGAGAGCCGCCAGGGCGTAGCGGACGGCGTCGGTCGCATCGCCGGTCTCCTCAACCTGGAAGACCGCGCCGGAAACATTGATATCGGGCGGCAGCAACGGAACATCCATGCGTTTCAACTCTTCTTTGAACGTTGCCAGCTTGTCGGTGTTGTGGATATCCAGGGTCATCGAGGCGGCCATGAACTCGACCGGGTAATTGGCTTTCAAATAGGCCGTCTGATAGGCCACCAACGCATAGGCGGCGGCGTGGGATTTGTTGAAGCCGTAACCGGCGAACTTGGCCATTTGGTCGAAGATTTCCGATGCCTTGGCTTCGGGCACGCCCCTGGCGACGGCACCGTCGGTGAATTGCTTGCGCTGGTCGTCCATTTCTTTTTGGTCTTTTTTGCCCATGGCGCGGCGCAAAATGTCGGCGCCGCCGAGGGAGTAGCCGGCCAATTCCTGGGCGATCTGCATGACCTGTTCCTGATAGATCATGATGCCGTAGGTTTCCTTCAGGATCGCCTGCAACGATGGATAGAGGTAATCGGGCGCTTCGCGGCCATGCTTGCGCGCCACATAGCTGGGGATATTGTCCATGGGCCCTGGCCGGTAGAGGGACACGATGGCGATAATCTCTTCGAAACTGTCCGGCTTCATGTTGCGCAAAATGTCGCGCATGCCGGAACTTTCCAACTGGAACACGCCGGTGGTGGCGCCCCGGCTAAGCAATTCGAACGTCTTGGCGTCATCGAAGGGCAAATCCAGAAGATCAATTTCGTGGCCGCGGGCTTTCATCAATTTCAAGGCGGTCGAAAGCACAGTAAGCGTCTTGAGACCGAGGAAATCAAACTTGACCAGACCCGCCGCCTCCACCGGTTTCCAGGAATACTGGGTCACCGGAATGTCGGAACGGGGATCGCGGTAAAGCGGGATCAATTCGGTCAATGGCCGATCACCGATGACCACGCCGGCGGCGTGGGTGGAGGCATGCCGGTAAAGCCCTTCCAGCTTTTTGGCGATCTCCACCAGCCGCGCCACGGTTGGATCGGTCTTGATCTCCTCCTGCAATTGCGGCTCGCCATCGATGGCTTCTTGCAGGGTTACCGGCGCCGCCGGATTGTTGGGCACCAATTTGCAAATCCGGTCCACCTGCGGATAGGGCATTTGCAACACGCGGCCCACATCGCGGAGCGCGGCGCGCGGCTGCAGGGTCCCGAAGGTGATGATCTGGGCGACCCGGTTGGCGCCGTATTTTTCCTGCACGTAGCGGATCACTTCGTCGCGCCGGTCCTGACAGAAATCGATGTCAAAGTCAGGCATGGATACCCGCTCAGGGTTCAAGAAGCGTTCGAACAACAAACCGAAGCGCAAGGGATCTAAATCGGTAATGGTCAGCGCCCAGGCCGCGACCGAGCCGGCGCCCGATCCCCTGCCCGGCCCGACCGGAATGCCCTGACCCTTGGTCCATCGGATAAAGTCGGCGACGATCAGGAAATAGCCCACATAATCCATCTGCTCGATGACGCCGAGCTCATAGGCCAGACGCTCCCGATAGGGCTTGGCGGCGGCCTCTTTTTCATCGGCGCTCATGGCATCGGTAAATATTTGCGCGTTGAGACGGGCTTGCAGGCCTTCGCCGGCGAGGGCTTCGAATATCTCCTCATCTGAGCGCCCGTCGCCGGAACTTGGCGGGCGCGGCAATAATGGCGGGCGCCCCTCGGCCATGACGCCGCAGCGTTGGGCGATGACCAGGGTATTGACGATGGCTTCGGGCAGATCGGCGAACAGGGCGCGCATTTCCTGAGGCGACTTGAAGCGATGCTCAGGGCTAAGTTTGCGCCGCCCGGTCTGGCTTACATAGGCGCCGTCGGCGATGCAGATAAGGGCGTCATGCGCCTCGTACATATCGTCCGAAATAAAGAAACATTCGTTGGTGGCCACCAGCGGGATATCGCGCGCATAGGCCAGGTCCAGAAAGGCCGCCTCGATGGTGCGCTCCTCGCCCAGATTGTGGCGCATGATTTCCATGTACAGCCGGCCTCGGAACGCCGCTTGCAACCGATCCAAAAGCGCCTCCGCCGCCGGTGTCTGGCCGCCCGCCAGGAGCCGCCCGACGCCACCCGCCGGCCCGCCGGTCAGCGCGATCAGCCCATCCGCATGAGCCTCGACATCTTCCAGGGACAAACGCGGCTCCCCCTCGCCGTCCGGGTCCAGGTGGGATTTACTGATTAATTTCAACAGGTTGCCAAAACCGGTATCATCTTGCGCCAGGACCACCAGTTGATCGGCGGGCTCTATTGCGGCGCTGCCGGGCGGCCGCTGGGCGGCGTTGCCTTCCTCGCCATCGCCCCGGTAAGGGGTTAAGGCAAGCTGGCATCCGATGATCGGCTGCACGCCGCCGGCGGCGCATTTTTCGGAAAATTCCATGGCGCCGAACAGATTGACCGTGTCGGTCATGGCCACCGCCGGCATGTGCATGCCCTGGCATTGCGTGACCAGATCGGGAACCTTTATGGCGCCTTCCAGAAGCGAATAGGCGGTGTGGACGCGAAGATGAACAAAATCGGCTATGGGCATGCCAAAAGAATTTCAGATTCGCATTCGCCTGTCACCGACTTATCCCCAAAATTTTGAATAAAACGGGGGATAAGCTGTTAGCCCTACGCCCCTACTCGCCTTCGTAGCGGAAGCGGTAGGCGTCGCCGGCGCGCTCGATGGTGCCGAAGGTTGGCGGCGGGAAATGGGCCGGCACGACGATCAAATCGGTTTCGGCGGCGCGCTCGCAGAAATCCCGGCGCGTCTTGATCGCCATCTCCAGGTCGTCGCAGAAACCCGAACACCAGTCGAGATAGGTCAGTTGCAAGGGATGGTGGGTCATATCGCCGATGAAGATGGCGTGCTCGCCGCCGCCCTCCACATTGATACCCACATGGCCGGGAGAGTGACCGATCAGCGGCTCAAGCCAAATGCCGTCCTCGACGGCATGGTCCATGGGAACCAGTTGCGACTGGCCGGCGGCGACGATAGGCAGGACACTGTCGACCAGATGTGTCAGGGGCTGCTCGGCAGCATTATTGACGGCTTCCCAATGGGTAAATTCGGGCTCGGCGAAAAGATATTTGGCGTTCGGGAAGGTGGGCACCCACTGGCCGTTTTCCAACTTGGTATTCCAGCCCACATGGTCCGGGTGCAGATGCGTACAAAGGACAATATCGATATCCTCAGGGCTAGCGCCGGCAGCCGCCAGACGCTCCAGCCAGGGTGTGTTCAACTGGTTGGCCATGGGATTGGGGCGTTCCTTGTGGTTGCCAAAGCAGCCATCGATCAAAATGGTGTGGTGCGGGGTCTTCAACAGGAAGCTTTGGACCGGCGCCACCAGCAAATCGGTCTCGGGATCATAATGGCGTGGCACCAGCCAAGATGCATGTTCCGCCAATATCTCCGGCGTGCAGTCGGGCAGCAGGCGCCAAGGCTCAAACCTCGGGCCCTCTAATTCGATGATCATGTCGATGCTGATTTTGCCGATGTTACGTGTAGGCATGAGAACCTCCCTTGTTTGAATAAATACCGTGGACTAGCCCGCCACCAGCACGCCGTCTTCGAGACGCAAGATGCGGTCCATGCGCGCCGCCAGGGCGGGGTTGTGGGTGGCGATCAGGGCGGCGAGACCAGCGCCGCGCACCTGGCTCATCAAAAGCTGAAACACCTCGTCGGCGGTGCCGGGATCAAGATTGCCGGTGGGCTCGTCGGCGAGCAGGATTTTGGGCGCGTTGGCCAGCGCCCGCGCAATGGCGATGCGCTGCTGCTCGCCGCCCGACAGGCGCGCCGGGCGGTGGCTGGATCGTGCCTCTAGCCCCATGGCGTCGATCAGTTCCGATGCCCTGACGCGTGCGTCAGCCTTGGATTTGCCGGCGATAAGTTGCGGGATGACGATGTTTTCCAGCGCCGTGAATTCGGCCAGCAGATGGTGATACTGATAGACAAAGCCCAAATCGCTGCGCCGCACCAGGGTGCGTTCCTCTTCGGATAAAGCGCCCGCCGGACGGCCGCCGATTTCGATGTCGCCGGCTTCGGCCTGCTCCAGTAATCCGGCGATCTGAAGAAGTGTGGATTTGCCGGACCCGGACGGCCCCACCAGGGCGACAATCTCGCCCTCCATCAAGTGCATGTCGAGCCCGCGCAAAACCTCAAGCTCGGTCTCGCCCTGATGAAAGGTCTGCTTGATACCGGTGAGTTTCAGGATTCTGTCGGGCATATCGTTCGCCGCGTCACTCGTAGCGGAGCGCTTCGACCGGGTCCAGGCGCGCCGCCCGCCAGGACGGATAGAGGGTCGCCAGGATCGATAGCGCCAATCCCATAGCCACAATCGCCGTCACCTCGCCGGCATCGACGATGGCCGGCAGATGCGACAGGAAATAAATCTCCGATGCGAACAGCTCGGTACCGGTCAGGCCCTGCAGCCATTGGCGCACGGTTTCGATATTCTCGGCAAAGCTGAGCCCCAGGATAAAGCCGAACAGGGTCCCGATCACACCGACGCTGGCGCCGGACAAGAAGAATATCCGCATGATCATGCCCCGGGTCGCGCCCATGGTGCGCAGGATGGCGATATCGCGGCCCTTGTCCTTGACCAGCATGATCAGGCTGGAAATGATGTTGAAGGCGGCGACCACAATAATCAAAGTCAGGATCAGGAACATGACGTTGCGTTCCACCTGGATGGCGTTGAAGAAGCTCGAATTTCGCCGTTGCCAGTCGACCGTCCTGCCCCTCCGGTCGAGGGCTCGCCATATGGTCCGGGACATGGCTGGCGCGGCGTCCGGATTGTCGATCACAACGTCCAGGTAATTGACCGCTTTGGGCAGCTTGAAATAAATCTGGGCGGCTTCCAGGGGCATGAAGATAAAGCTGGAATCATATTCATGCATGCCGACATTGAACAACGCAGAAACCGTATAGGCGCGCATGCGGGGCACCGTGCCGAAGGCGGTGACATTGCCCTTCGGCGAGATCAGCGTGATTTTGCCGCCGACGCGAAGCCCCAGATTGCGGGCCAGCCTTGTGCCGATCAGCACGCTGTCCTGGCCGCCGAAGTCTTTTAAACTGCCGGCGGCGATATTGTCGGCGATGATCGGCCGCTGGCGCGCATCGGCGGGCCGTATGCCGCGCACCAGGGCGCCATTGGCGTTGCCGCCGGCAGCCGCCATCACCTGGCCCTCGATAATCGGCGTGACTTTGCGCACGCCGGCCATCTTGGCGATCTTGTTCGCGGTGGCATCGAAATCGGTCAGGCTTTGCGAGGTGCCATAGACGCTGATATGGCCATTGACGCCGAGAATGCGGCCCAGCAATTCCTGGCGGAAACCGTTCATCACCGACATGACGATGATCAGCGTGGCGACGCCAAGACCGATGCCGAGCAGGGAAAACCAGGCGATGACCGAAATAAAACCTTCCTGGCGGCGAGCCCGCAAATAGCGCATGGCCATCATCCATTCGAAGGTGGAAAACATAGCCCCTAGCCCGCCGGGCTGGTGAGTTTGTTTAAGGCGGCATCGATGCTCATTTCTTCGCGCGCGCCGCTGGCCCGGGATTTCAATTCAACAACGCCGCTTTCCAGCCCGCGCGGCCCGGCAATTATCTGCCAAGGCAGGCCGATCAAATCCATGTCGGCGAACTTGACGCCGCCGCGCTGGTCGCGGTCATCCAAAAGCGCATCCTTACCGGCATTGCCGAGCTTTGAATAAATCTCTTCAGCGGCGGCATCGCATTTCTCGTCGCCGGCGCGCAGATTGATGATGCCCACATCGAACGGCGCCACGGATTCGGGCCAGATAATGCCGTCCTCGTCGTGGCAGGCCTCGATGATGCCGCCCACCAGACGCGAGACGCCAATGCCGTAAGAGCCCATTTCGATGGCCACCTTGTCGCCCTTTTCATTGTTGACGGTGGCGTTCATGGCTTCGGAGTACTTGGTGCCGAAATAAAAGATGTGACCGACCTCGATGCCGCGGGCAACGATCAGATCATCGCCAAATCCCGCCTCAACCTCCGCATCCCGCTTCTCGTCGGTGGCGGCGTAGTAGCTGGTCAGGGTATCCACGGTGGACTGCATGTCGCCCCTTGGGTCCAGGCTCATCAGATCCATATCCAGATCGAGCAGATCTTTGTGGCAGGCCACTTCGCTTTCACCGGTCTCGGCCAGGATCATGAACTCGTGGCTCATATCGCCGCCGATGGGTCCCGGATCGGCGGCCATGGGGATCGCCTTCAGACCGAGCCGCTGGAAGGTGCGCAAATAGGCGACGAACATGCGGTTATAGGCGCGCCGGGCGCCGTCGTAATCCAGATCGAACGAATAACAATCCTTCATCAGGAATTCCCGTCCGCGCATGATGCCGAAGCGCGGGCGCACTTCGTCGCGGAACTTCCACTGAATATGATACAGCATTTTCGGCAAATCCCGGTAGCTGCGCACCGAATCCCGAAAAATCTCGGTGATCAATTCTTCGTTGGTGGGACCGTACAGCATGTCCCGGTCGTGGCGGTCGGTGATGCGCAGCATCTCCTTGCCGTAATCATCGTAGCGCCCGCTTTCGCGCCAAATTTCGGCGGGCTGAATGGTCGGCATCAGCAATTCCTGGGCGCCGGCGCGGTCTTGTTCCTCGCGCACGATCTGTTCGATCTTTTTTAAGACCCGGTGGCCTAGGGGCAGCCAGGAATAGATGCCGGCGCTGGATTGGCGGATCATGCCGGCGCGCAACATAAAGCGGTGCGATACGATTTGCGCCTCGTTGGGGTTTTCCTTGAGGGTCGGCATAAAAAACTCAGTGAGGCGCATCGGCGGGCAATCCTTTGGGTACGGGCGTCGTGCGACTGTAGAAAAAGCCCGCGCCCTTGTCCATCACACCCTGTCCATGCCCTTGGGAGCTTGGCCTAGCGCCCCCGGCGCAGCAGCGACGCACATTGCCGCGCCAGTTCCTTTTGATCGGACCCGCCGAGGGATTGGCCGTTAAAGGTCAGCCGGCCGCTGGCGATATTGTATTTGACCTTGCCGACCACCCCGTCGCCGAGATTTTCGCCAATACTGGCCGCCGCTTTGTAGGCGCTAATATTGTCCGTATTCGCCGTTTCCGAAACGGTGACCGCGGCAGAGGCCGCCGTGGCATCCGTGGAAGCGGTATTGGCCGCCGTCAACAGGGCCGCTTTCGACGTGGCATCCGTGGCCGCATCGGTCGCCGCCGTCGCCGCCGCTGTCGCCGCCGCCGCTAAATCAGTATCGGTGGGATGCTTCGCGGCCTTGGCCGCCGCCGCCGTTGAGGCCGCCGCCGCCGTGGTGGACGCCGCCGCGGCGGCATCGGATACGGCTTTGGCACTGTCGGCTGCCGACTTGGCCGCATCGGCAGCGGTCTTGGCATTGCTGGCCTTGGCCGCCGCACTGGTCGCATCGGCAGCCGCGTTGGCCGCCGTGGTGGCGGTCGCGGCGAGGGCGGCAACGGCATCGGCTTCGGCCTGGGTTTCGCTATATTCCGTCGCCGCCGCGGTCGCTGCCGTCTGGGCGGTGTCGACGGCGATATCTTTGCTGTTGTTGCCGGGATCGGCCTTCGAGGCCGCGATGGCGGCGGTCAGGGCCGTGTCGGCGGTGGTCTTGGCGGTCTTGGCGGTATCGGCAAGAGTTTGCGCGGCGGTGGAGGCATTGGTGGCCGACGTAGCCGCCGTCGATGCCGAGGTGGCCGCGGATTTGGCCTTGTCGGCGGCGATCGAGGCGGCGCTGGCAGCCTTGGCATCGGCTTCCGCCTTGCCGAGATAATTCTTGATGTCGAATTTAACGTCGAACGTGATGACATTGGGGATTTTGATGGGCGAGCCACCGTGCAAATCCGCCGGCGCAACTTTGCGCCCGCGCACATCGATTCCGGGCCGGTATTTCACATCGGCGCGCGCCTGATGGCGGACCAGACGCTGGCAGTCTTTTTTGCCGATCGCCAGTTGCGGGCCCTTGGCATGGGCCGGTGCGGCGCTGCCCGCAAAATACGCGGCGCCCAAAATCGGGACCAGAAACGTGGATGAGCGCATCCAAAAATGCCATGGCATCGCTTGTCTCCCAATATTCACGTCACCTGGGGCGGCCAGGCGCTTCGGCCAAGCGCCCCGGCTTGGTTCAAGAATATACCAAATCCGCGTTGACGTTCGGCTAAATGGAGGCGCCGGCCTTATACCTTGGTATTAGCCCGCTTTTTTGATGCCTTGGGACAAGGCTGCCCAAGCCGGATTGTGGGTGGCGATTTTCTCAAAGATGGGACAGTTCTTTCGGTGCGCGCCGGGCAGATAGCCGATGCTCATCAAAAATTCGCCCACGATTTCGCCGCCGACGAACTTGAAATTCTGGCGGAACAGTTTGACCCATTCGTCCTTATTTTTGGGCGCGTTGGCTTCGATCCAATTGGCGAAACTGCCATGGCTTTCGCGGATGCCGGCAATCTTGCGGGCGTTTTCCACCGTCGCCTCGATCTTGCGCCGGTTGCGGATGATCGAGGCGTCTTTGATGAGGCGCTCGATATCATCGCTGTCGAAACCGGCGACCCGGTCGATATTGAAATTTTCGAAGGCGATCTTAAAGCCTTCGCGCTTTTTCAAGATGATCAGCCAGGACAGCCCGGCCTGAAAAATCTCCAGGGTCAGCCGTTCGAATAATACGGCCTCGTCGGTGACCGGAAATCCATATTCGGTGTCGTGATATGGCCCGTGGAACTGATGGCCGGGGGCCTTGTCGCAATAACTGCTCATGGGATATTTACTGATTTATATTTAAAGGGGCTCGTTTGGTCTGATTCCGCTCAGGTATAATTTTCAGCCTCGGATTATCCACTATTAACTTGTGCATTTGAATAACGTTTTCGTCAATGGACGTTTGCAAAATACGCAGGGCTTCATCGGGTAATGCCGAAATCATCAAGGGTGATCAGGTCGAACTCGATAATGGCATAGACAATCGCCCAGACGACAAGGGCCACACCGGTGTTGATGAGGGCTTTGATCCACATGCGCGACATGGCCGGCGCGCCGGGATCGTTGCCCTCCTCAATATTGCTGTCCCGGCGGACACCGAAGGGCAGTACCAGAAACAGGGTCATCCACCAGATGATAAAATAGATGGCGGCGCCGGTTACCCAGGTCATCGGTTTTCAATATCCTTAGACGCGGACCACATGGACTGTTGTCAGCGGCCGTTTGTGGAAGGTGTCGCGCAGGTGCCGGCGGACGGCGCGGCGTGTCATCTCGCCGATCTCGGTATCATCGCGCCGGTCGGCGGCGCTCATTTCGGCGATGGCGGTTTTCGCCTCCTCGGTCAATTGCTCAAGCACATAGGGCGCTTCGTCGTCGTCGGCGAGCCCTAACATCGTCAATTGCGGCGGCGCCGTCATGGCACCCTCGGCATCGACGATCAAAGTGAATACCGCCGAGCCATTGAACAAAACCCGGGAGCGTTCGCGCACCACCTGGCCGTCGAGCGGCACCAGCCGGCCGCCATCCAGGGCCAGACGCCCGACGGGAGCCTGATCGATGATGGCGGCCTTGCCGGGCGCAATCCGCACCACCGAGCCGTTTTCCACCAGCACCGATTCCGGCACCTGGCATTCGGCGCCGAGCTCTGCATGTTTTTTCAAGTGGCGCTGTTCGCCGTGCACCGGGATCAGAATTTGCGGGCGCACCAATTGATACATCTCGGCCAGCTCGCCGCGGGCGGGATGGCCCGATACGTGGATATCTTCGTCCAACTCCGAAATAACATCGGCGCCGCGCTTTATCAGGGCATTGTGCAGGCGGCCAATGGCCAGCTCGTTGCCGGGAATGATGCGCGACGAAAATATCACCGTATCGCCGTCGCCCAATTTGACCGAGCGGTGATCGTCGGCGGCGATACGGGTCAGCGCCGCGCGCGGCTCGCCCTGGCTGCCGGTGCAGATATATAGGATTTCCGCATCAACCATGGCGGCCGTGTCTTCGGGCTCCAAAAACGCCGGCAGATCGGTCAGGTAACCGGTTTCGCGCGCCGCCGCGTTGATCCGCCACAGCGATCTTCCCACCAGCGCCACGGCGCGGCCATTGGCGGCGGCGGCCTGGAATATGGTTTTAAGGCGCGCCACATTGGAGGCGAAACAGGCCACCGCAACCTTGCCATTGCAGCGCCCGATCACTTCGGTCAGACGGTCCAACAGCGCCGCCTCCGAGCCCGATACGCCCTCAACGAACACGTTGGTGGAATCGCCGATGGCGGCCAGCACGCCTTCGTCGCCGAGCGCCTTGAGCGCCACCTGATCGGAAGCAGCCCCAATCACCGGATCGGGATCAAACTTCCAATCGCCGGTGTGAAAGATATTGCCGAGCGGCGTGCGCAGGACCACCGCGTTGGGCTCCGGCATGGAATGGGTGAGGGTGATCAATTCCAGCTCAAACGGGCCGACGCTGAACTTGCCCTTTAAGGGGATTTCAATGATCTCCACGGCTGCCGGCTGCTTGTCGGCTTCCAGCTTGCGGCGCAGGAGCGCGGCGGTAAACGGCGTTGCATAGACCGGACAGCGGAGCCGCCCCCACAGATAGGGCACCGCGCCCAGATGATCCTCGTGGCCATGGGTGAGGACAATGCCGGCAAGCTGGCTCAGGCGGTCTTCGATGAATTGGGGATCGGGCAGAATGACATCGATGGACGGCGTTGTATCATCGCCAAAGGTGATGCCAAGATCGATGATCAGCCAGTCATGCTCACCTGGCGCACCGTACCCATAGAGGTTGAAGTTCATGCCGATTTCCTCGGCGCCGCCGAGGGGCACGAATAACAGCTCGTCGTCGGGGGAAGCCATGGTCAGCCGGCGTTTCGTTGATGCAGCAGATAGAGCCCGCGCAACGTCAAGTACTGATCCACATGTTCGATTGCATCGGTGGCCTCGGCGAACAAGGGGGCCAGGCCGCCGGTGGCTATCACCGTGAGGGCGGCGCCATATTCATCCGAGATGCGCGCCGCCAATCCTTCAATAATCGCCACATGGCCCCAGAAGATGCCCGACTGCATGGCCGACACGGTGCCGGTGCCGATCACCTTGTCCGGCTTGTTGACCGCGACCCGGGGCAATTGGGCGGCGCCCAGATGCAGGGCTTCGAGGGACAGATTGATGCCCGGATAGATCACCCCGCCCCGGTAATCGCCGTTGGGATCGACCACATCAAAGGTGGTGGCGGTACCGAAATCCAAGACCAGCAGCGGGCCGTCGAAAGCCGCGTGCGCGGCCACCGCGTTGCACAATCGATCGGCGCCAACCTCGTTCGGATTGTCGATCAGAACTTCTATGCCCAGTTCCACTTCGCCATTGCCGACAGCCAGCGGCGTGCAATGGAAATATTTTTCACAAAGGGATTGCAGATGCACCAGATTGGCCGGCACCACGGTGGCGATAATGGCGCTGGTAATATCCTCGCGTTCTATATCATCGCCCTGCATAAGCTGGCCGAGCCAGACGCCGAATTCATCGGCGGTGCGGTTGGCGCTGGTGGCGGCGCGCCATTCGCCGATAACCGCACCGTCATCGTTGAAGACGGCGAATACGACGTTGGTGTTTCCTGAATCAATAGCCAACAGCATCTGGCGGTATTTCCTAATCCTGGCCGGCGAAAAAAACATCGCCGGAATCGAGGCGTTCGATCTTGCCGCCCCGATCTAATAGAAGTGCGCCGCTTTCGTCCAGGCCATGGAAGGCGCCGCTGACATCACCGCCGGTGCGGCGCACCCGCAGAAGGGTTCCGGCTGGATGGGATTTTTCGAGCCAGTCTTCGCGGATCGGCGCAAACCCCTCCTCCCGCCAGCGCCCGTACCAATGCTCGAAGCGGCTGCAAAAGGCGGCCAATGCGGCCCCCGGTGCGGCGTCCACACCGGCGGCTGCTTTGAGCGAGGTTGCCGGGAATTCGGTACCGTCCGGGTGCGAGGCGAGGTTGAGGCCGATCCCGGCCACCACCCAGTCAACGGCGCCATCGCGTAACGATGATTCCATCAAAATACCGCCGATCTTTTTGCCCGCCGCCAATATGTCATTGGGCCATTTGAGGCTTAGCGCCAAGCCGTCAGAGAGAGATGCCAGCGCATCGAAGCCCGCCAGCGGCACCACGAAACCGATTTCGGCGGCCTTGGCGGGCGCGCAGGTTGGGCGCAACACAACGGAGCAAAACAAATTGCCCGGCTCCGATATCCAGAGCCGGTTCTGGCGGCCGCGGCCGGCGGATTGAACGTGCGCCCAGACGAGGCTGCCGTCGGGCGCGCCGTCCTCGGCGGCCATGCGCTTGGCTTCGTCATTGGTGCTGGCGAGACGGTCATGCTCGGCCAGCGTAAACCAGGGCGGGAGTATCAATTGAAAAGCGAGGCCGTCGCCGCCGCCGCGCCGTCCAGCAAGGGGACCGGCAGCAATATAAAGAACAGGATAAAGACCGAGGCCACCACCAGAATGCTTTTCATCTCGATGCTGATGGGCCCGTCGAACTCTTCTTCCGGCGCGTCGAAATACATGATCTTGACGATGCGCAGGTAATAGAACGCCGCCACCACGCTGGCCAGAACGCCGATGATCGCCAGGGTAAACAGCTCCGCCCGGATCGCCGCCTGGAACACATACAGCTTACCGAGGAACCCGGCGAGCGGCGGAATGCCGGCCATGGAGAACATGAAAATGCCGAGCGCCAAGGCCAGCGCCGGGTTGGATTTGCCGAGCCCGGCGAGGGCGCTGATATCTTCCACATGGCGTCCCTGGCGGCGCATCAACAGAATACAGGCGAAGGTGCCGATATTCATGAACATATAGATGGCCAGGTAAATCAGCATGCCCTCGACGCCGCCGGCGCTGATCTCGGCATCGCCGGAATGGCCCGCCGCGGCCAGCCCGATAAGCGCATACCCCATATTGCCGATGGAGGAATAGGCCATCAGCCGCTTGATGTTGGTCTGGTTGATGGCGGCGAATGCGCCGAGCAGCATGGAGGCCACCGAAATAAAGATAATCACCTGCTGCCACTGGCCGCTCAGATCGCCGAACGGGCCGACCATGACGCGGATGAACAAACCCATGGCGGCGATCTTCGGCGCCACCGCGAACAAGGCGGTCACCGGTGTCGGCGCGCCTTCATAGACATCCGGCGTCCACATATGGAACGGCACGGCGGACACCTTGAAGGCCAGACCGGCGATGATGAAGACAATGCCGATGATGACGCCGAGCGGCGCCCCATGTTCGCCTCCGCCATGGAACTGCTTGGCAAGGGCATCGAAGCCGGTGGAGCCCGAGAAGCCGTAAACCAGGCTCATGCCATAAAGCAACAGACCCGACGCCAGCGCGCCGAGGACGAAATATTTGAGCCCGGCTTCCGCCGAGCGGCTGCTGTCGCGCTGGAAGCTGGCGATCACATAGAGCGACAGGCTTTGCAATTCGATGCCGAGATAGAGCGCGATCAGATCGTTGGCCGATATCATCATCAGCATGCCGAGGGCGGCCAGCACGATGAGCACCGGAAATTCAAAGCGGAAGATCTTGTTGGCCTCAAGATATTCCCGGGACATCAATATGGCCGCCGCCGCCGACAACAGGACCAGCGCTTTCATATAGACGGCAAATGTATCAACAATGAAGGCGCCGCCGAAGGTGACGGCGCGCCCGTCGGTAACCAGCCCCACCAGGACAATGGTGAACAAAAGCACCAGGATCGATGCGTAAGACACGGTGCGCGCGGCGGTGGTTTCCCGGGAAAAGACGCCGAGCATCAACAATACCATGGCGGCTACGGCGAGGAATATTTCCGGCAAGGCCAGGCTCAGATCGGGGAATGCCATTTGGGTCATGTGCGCGCCCTCACTTTGCCGCTACCGAGGCGGCGCCTTGAGCTGCCGCCAGCGCGCTTTCATAACGCTCGATCAGGTTTTCCACGGACACATGCATCACGGCCAGGAACGGTTCGGGATAAATGCCCATGACGAAGACAATCACCAGCAGCGGAGCAAAAACCGCTATTTCGCGCCCGTTCAAATCGCGAATGGCGGCCAGGCTTTCCTTGGTCAGTTGCCCGAAGATAACCCGGCGGTACAGATAGAGCATGTAAACGGCGCCCAATATCACGCCGGTGGCCGCCAGCAATGCCACCCAGGCATTGACCTGGAAGGTTCCGGTCAGCACCAGGAACTCGCCGACAAAGCCCGATGTGCCGGGCAAGCCCACCGAGGCCAGCATGAAGACCATAAACACCAAGGCATAGGACGGCATTCGGTGCACCAGCCCGCCATAATCGGCGATCTCGCGGGAATGGATGCGGTCATAGACAACACCGACGATCAGGAACAAGGCCGCCGAGACAACGCCGTGGCTCAGCATCTGGACAATGGCCCCCTCGACCGCCTGAATGTTGGCGGCGAACGCGCCCATGGTGACAAACCCCATATGGGCCACCGAGGAATAGGCGATCAGCTTTTTCATGTCTTCTTGGGCGAGGGCCACCAGGGAAGTGTAGATGATGGCGATCACCGACAATGTGAAGATAAAGGGCGTGAAATCAGCGGACGCGATGGGGAACATGGGCAGCGAGAAACGCAAGAAACCGTAGCCGCCAAATTTCAACAATACGCCGGCCAGGATCACCGAGCCTGCCGTCGGCGCCTCCACATGGGCGTCGGGCAGCCAGGTGTGCACCGGCCACATGGGCATTTTAACCGCAAACGAAGCAAAGAACGCCAGCCACAGCCAGGGCTGCAAGGTCGCTGGGAAATCATGTTTGAGCAGCAATGTCATGTCGGCGGTGCCGGCCTCGAAGATCATGGTCAGGATGGCAAGCAGCATCAGCACCGAGCCAGCCAGCGTAAACAGGAAGAACTTGAAGGCCGCGTAATTCCGCCGCGCCCCGCCCCAGACGCCGATGATGATGAACATCGGGATCAGCACGCCTTCGAAGAAGACGTAAAACAAGATCAGATCCAGGGACGAGAACATACCCACCATCAAGGTTTCCAGGATCAAAAAGGCGATCATGAATTCCTTGACCCGGTCGGTGATCGACACCCAGCTGGCCAGGATGCAAAGCACCGTCAGCAGCGTCGCCAGAATGATAAAGAACATCGATATGCCGTCGATGCCGAGATGATAACTCAGGCCAAGGCCCGGCATCCATTCCACTTTCTCGACAAACTGGAAGTTGGCGGTGGAATTATCAAAGTTTATCCAAAGCCCTAAGGACACGGCGAAGGTGATCAACGAGGTCCAGAGCGCGCCGGAGCGGGCATTGCGGGCCACGGTTTCCGCATCGCCCCGGATCAGCAGGATGAAAAATACGCCCAACAACGGCAGGAACGTGATGACGCTGAGCCATGGGAAATTTGTCATCGCTAGCCTCCCACCACCAGGAACCAGGTGACCAGTCCCGCAACCCCCAGCAGCATGGCGAAGGCGTAGTGATAGAGATAGCCGCTTTGCACGGTACCGGCGCGGCGCGCGATATCGCGGACCGCGGCAGCGATGCCGTCCGGGCCGACGCCGTCGATCAGATCACCGTCGCCGGATTTCCAAAAGCCCCGGCCCAAAACGAAAGCTGGGCGCACAAATAAAATATCGTACAGCTCGTCGAAATACCATTTGTTGAGCACGAACCGGTAGGTGCGGGCGAAGCCGCTGGCCAGAGCCTTGGGCAAATCGGGCGCGAACATATACATCACATAGGCCAGCAAGATACCCGCCAAGCCAACCACCAGCGGCGCGAACTTGACCCAGAGCGGCACATGATGGGCGTCTTCCAGGGCCTTGTGGGTATCCAGCACAAACAAGGAGTTGCCCCAGAATTCGGGCGATGCCTCGCCGACGAAGAAGGTATACAGCGCAAAACCGGCGAAGATGGCGCCGAGGGCCAGCACCGCCAGCGGGATCAGCATCACCTTGGGCGATTCATGCACATGCGCCAAAGTCACCTCGTCGGCCCGGGACGTTCCATGGAAGGTCATGATCAACAGGCGCCAGGAATAGAACGCGGTCAGGAAGGCGGCGACGATGCCCAGCCAGAAGGCATATTGGCCGACGCCGGTATTGGCGGCAAAGGCGGCCTCCAGCACGATGTCCTTGGAGAAGAAGCCGGCGAACGGCCAGATGCCGGCCAAGGCGAGGCTGCCGATCCACATCAGCACATAGGTCACCGGGATCAGCTTGTAGAGCCCGCCCATCTTGCGCATGTCCTGTTCGTCCGACATGGCGTGGATCACCGAGCCGGCGCCGAGGAACAACAATGCCTTGAAAAACGCATGCGTGATCAGATGGAACATGCCCGCCGAATAGGCCGACACACCGAGGGCGAAGAACATATATCCCAACTGGGACATGGTGGAATAGGCGATCACCCGCTTGATGTCGTTCTGTACGCAGCCGATGGTGGCCGCGAAGATGGCCGTCGATGCGCCGACGATGACCACCACGGTGAGGGCAATCTCCGACTGCTCGAACAAAGGCGACAGGCGCGCCACCATGAAGATGCCGGCGGTAACCATGGTGGCGGCGTGGATCAGCGCCGAGACCGGCGTCGGGCCTTCCATGGCGTCCGGCAGCCAGGTATGCAGGCCAAGCTGCGCCGACTTGCCCATGGCGCCCACGAATAAAAGCAAGCAGATCACCGTCAGGGCGTGGAACTCGCCGCCGAAGACCTGCATGGTGGCCCCGGCCTTTTCGCTGGCGAGGCCGAAGATGGTGTCGAACGAAACACTGTCGAACAGCATGAAGGTGGCGAAGATACCGAGCGCAAAGACGAAATCACCAACCCGGTTGACCACGAACGCCTTGATGGCGGCAGCGTTGGCGGCGGGCCGGTCGTACCAGAAACCGATCAACAGGTAGGAGGCCAATCCAACCCCTTCCCAGCCGAAGAACAACTGCACCAGATTGTTGGCGGAAACCAGCATCAGCATGAAAAACGTGAACAGGCTGAGATAACCCATGAAGCGCGGGATGCCCGGATCGTGGTCCATATAGCCGTGCGAATAAACATGGATCATCGAGGAAACCACGGTGACCATGGTGACCATGACGATGGACAAAGTATCGGAGCGCAATTCCCAGGAAAATTCGAGGCTGCCGGAATCGATCCAGGTGAAAATCTCCACCGGCTGGGTGTTGCCGCCGGCAACGATATCGGCCAGCGCGAAAATGGCCGCCACCGCCGCCAACAGCATGGCGCCCGACGTCACCCACTGGGCGGCGCGGTCGAGGCCGGGCCCCCGTTCCTCGCCGCCGCCATGTTTGGCGAAGGCCAGGATGCCGGCGATGATGGCGCCGATCAGAGGCAGGAAAATGGCTGCAAGATACATATGCTCCCTACCCCTTCATGATGCGAATGTCTTCGACCGCGATGGAGCCGCGGTTACGGAAATAGACCACCAGAATGGCAAGCCCGATCGCCGCCTCGCCGGCTGCCACTGTCAGCACAAACAGCGCGAACACCTGGCCCACCAGATCGCCGAGATGTGCGGAGAAGGCAACCAGATTGATATTCACGGCCAGCAAAATCAGCTCTATGGACATCAAGATTATGATCACGTTCTTGCGGTTCAGGAAAATGCCGAACACGCCGAGCGTAAACAGGATGGCGGCCAGGGTCAGATAATGGGCGAGACCGATTTCTAACATTAGATGCCGCTCCCGGTCGGTACGTCCTTGACCTCAACCGTGTCTTCGGGTTTGCGGTTTACCTGATCGGAAATACGCTGCTTGTGGACGCCGGTGCGGGTCCGGTGGGTGAGCACGATGGCGCCGATCATGGCCACCAGAAGGATCATGCCCGCCGCCTCGAAGAAATAGACATAGTTGGTATAGATAATCTCGCCGAGGGCCTGGGTGTTGGTGGCCGCGCCGCCTTTCGGGATCGGCGCCGCCAAATGCTCGGCCGCGTCCGGCGCGAACGCAAAACCGCCAAGGACAATGGCCAGCTCCAATAGCAAGATCAAACCGATGATACCGCCGAGCGGCAGATATTGCAGAAACCCTTCGCGCAATTCGGAGAACGAAATATCGAGCATCATGACCACGAACATGAACAAGACCGCGACCGCGCCCACATAGACAACCACCAGGATCATCGCCAGGAACTCGGCGCCCAGCATGACGAACAAGGCGGCCGAGTTGAAAAATGCCAGGATCAGGAACAGCACCGAATGCACCGGATTGCGCGCCGAGACGACCATCACGGCGGCGGTGACGGTCATGATCGCAAACAGATAGAAGGCCAGCGCCTGAACAATCATGCCCGCCTCGCCTTCTTGGTTTGGTTCCTATTCCGCAACATATCCATCATTCCCATGACCACCCGCCTAACGATAGGGCGCGTCGGCTTCAAGCCGGGCAGCCAGCTCGGTCTCCCACCGGTCGCCGTTGGAAAGCAGCTTGTCCTTGTCGTAGAGCAGCTCTTCGCGGGTCTCGGCGGCAAATTCAAAATTTGGTCCCTCGACGATGGCGTCTACCGGGCACGCCTCCTGGCAGAAGCCGCAATAGATGCACTTCACCATGTCGATATCGTAGCGCGACGTTCGGCGCGATCCGTCGTCTCTCGGCTCGGCCTCGATGGTGATCGCCTGGGCCGGGCAGATAGCCTCGCACAGCTTGCAGGCGATGCAACGCTCCTCGCCATTGGGATAGCGGCGCAACGCATGTTCGCCCCGGAATCGGGGGCTCAAATAGCCTTTTTCATACGGGTAATTCAAGGTCACCTTGGGCCGGAAGAAATAGCGCAGGGTGAGCGCCATACCCGATACCAGTTCGGCCAGGAATATGGCGCGCGCACCGCGGTCAAGATAGCTCATGGCGTTACCCTTTCCCCAGCGGATGGATATCAAAACCAACGACGACGCCGGCGACGATAACGACGGCGGCCAGCGAGATCGGCAGGAACACTTTCCAGCCCAACCGCATCAACTGGTCGTACCGGTAGCGCGGGAACGTGGCCCGCACCCACAGGAATATAAACAGACAGAACGCGATCTTGGCGGCGAACCAGATCGGCCCCGGTATCCAGGTAAAGGGCGCGATGCCGAACGGCGCCAGCCAGCCGCCCAAAAACAGGATAGTGGTCATCGACGCCATTAAAATCATGTTGGCGTATTCACCGAGGAAAAACAGCGCGAACGTCATCGCCGAATATTCCACATTGTAGCCCGACACCAATTCGGCTTCCGCTTCCGGCATATCGAACGGATGGCGGTTGGTTTCGGCCAGGGTGGAGATGAAAAAGATCACCGCCATGGGGAACATGGGGACCACGAACCAGATTGAGTTTTCCTGGGCGCGCACGATGTCGCTCAAATTCAGCGAGCCTGCAACGACCAACACGGTAATGATGATAAAGCCCATGGATACTTCGTAGGACACCATCTGCGCCGCCGAGCGTAATGCTCCCAGAAACGCATATTTGGAATTCGACGCCCAGCCGGCCATCAGGATGCCATAGACGCCAAGGGATGAAATGGCGAACAGGTAGAGGATACCCACGTTTATGTCCGCCAGAACCAGTCCTTCGCCGACCGGTATCACCGCCCAGGCGACCAGCGCCAGCACCAAGGTCAACATGGGCGCCAGGATAAAGACCCCCCGGTTGGCGCCTGTCGGGATGATGGTTTCCTTGAAGAACAGCTTCATGCCGTCGGCGATCGGTTGTAGCAACCCGTACGGCCCGACCACGTTCGGCCCGCGCCGCAAATGCATGGCGGCGATCACCTTGCGTTCAAAATAGGTAAGGTAGGCCACGCCGAGCAACACCGGCACGATGATCACGATCACCTTGATGCCGATCCAGACCACCGGCCAAAGATATACCCACCAGAACTCAACCATCGGTGCCGGTCCTGGGGGCATCGCCCTGCAATATCTCGGCAATGCAGCGGGCCATGGTTTCCGAAGCCCGGCTGATCGGATCGGTCATGTAATAGTTTTCAATCTCGCTGCTGAAATCATCGCCCGAAAGCGCGCCGGCCTCGCCGAAGGCGCCCCAATCGGCGCGAACGATGTCATCGATGGCGCCGAACACCGGGTTCGCCATGGTCATATTTTCGCGCAAATCAGCCAATGTATCGTAGGGCAAGGTCTTGCCGAGAACAGCGGACAGGGCGCGGATAATCGCCCAATCCTCGCGCGCATCGCCGGGCGGGAAAGTGGCCAGTTGGGCGCGCTGGGCGCGGCCCTCGGTATTCACATAGGTGGCGTTCTTTTCCGTATAGGCGGCGCCCGGCAAGATCACGTCGGCCCGGTGCGCGCCGGCATCGCCATGATGGCCCTGATAAATCACAAAGGCATCGCCGAGGCGGCTCATGTCGATCTCGTCGGCGCCCAAAAGGTAGACCGCTTCGATGGAACCCGATGCGGCGCCGTCCAAAATGCCATCGGTAGCGAGACCGTTTTCGCCGGGCAAGAACCCGACTTCGATACCGCCCACCCGGCCTGCCCGGGAATGCAGCATGTTGAAGCCGTTCCAGTCATCCGAAATGGCGCCGGATGCTTCGGCAATGCTGCGCGCGGCGGCCAGCACGGCGGCGCCATCGGGCCGCGCCACGGCGCCGGCGGCCAGAATTATCATCGGCTTCGATGCGTCTTTCAGAACCCCGGCAAAACTGGAAGAGCCGTCCGTTACGGCGTCCAAGGCATCGGTTCCAGCGCCCAGATGCTCATAGCGGTAGGTCAGCTCCAACGCCTCGCCGATGACGCCGATGGCGAGGCCGCCTTGCAGATAGCGCTCGCGGATGCGGGCGTTCAGCACCGGCGCTTCCCATCTGGGGTTGGAGCCGATGATCAAAATTGCGTCGGCCTCATCGATGCCGGCGATGGTGGAATTGAACAGATGGCCGGCGCGGGCGCCCTCGCCGATCGGTGCGCCGTCCTGGCGGCAATCCAGATTGTTGGAACCCAGCGACGCCATCAGATCTTTCAGCGCCGCCATGGATTCGGTGTCCGCCAGATCGCCGGCGAGGGCCGCGATTTTGCTCCCATCCATGCCTTTCAACTTATCCTGAATGGCGGCAAACGCCTGATCCCAGCTGACCGGGGTAAGCTTGCCGCCTGCGCGCACATAGGGTTTATCGAGCCGTTGCCGGGCCAGCCCGTCATTGGCAAAACGGCCCTTGTCGGACAGCCATTCCTCGTTCACGTCGTCATTATTGCGGGGCAGGATGCGCATCACGCCGGGGCCGCGCGCGTCGATGCGGATGTTGGTTCCGATTGCATCCATGACATCGATGCTTTCGGTTTTGCTAAGCTCCCACGAGCGCGCCATGAAAGCATAGGGCTTGGAGGTGAGCGCGCCGACCGGGCAAAGATCGATCATGTTGCCGGACAATTCCGAGCTGAGCGCTTTCTCCACATAGGTGCCGATCTCGACATTTTCGCCGCGCCCTGTCAGGCCCAGTTCCGGCACGCCGGCAATTTCCGTGGCGAAACGGACGCAGCGGGTGCAATGGATACAGCGGGTCATGATGGTTTTCACCAACGGCCCCAAATTCGGATCATCGACGGCACGTTTTTTCTCGCCAAAGCGGGAGCGGTCGTAGCCATAGCCCATGGCCTGATCCTGCAAATCGCACTCGCCGCCCTGATCGCAGATCGGGCAATCCAGCGGATGATTGATGAGCAGGAATTCCATCACCCCTTCGCGGGCCTTTTTGACCATCTCGGTATCGGTGCGGATCACCATGCCCTCGCCCACCGGCATGGCGCACGACGCTATCGGTTTCGGCGCCCGCTCCATCTCGACCAGGCACATGCGGCAATTGCCGGCCACCGACAGCCGTTCGTGGAAACAAAAGCGCGGGATTTCCTTGCCGGCCAGCTCGCAGGCCTGCAACACCGTCAGACCGGGCTCGACCTCCAATTCGATATCATCGATGGTGATTTTCGGCATGTCTGTCCCTTACGCCGCCCGGCTCTTGGCTTGTTCGATGCGGGCTTCCAATTCTGGGCGAAAATGGCGGATCAGCCCCTGGATCGGCCAGGCCGCCGCGTCGCCAAGGGCGCAGATGGTATGGCCCTCGATCTGGCGGCTGACTTTTTCCAAGGTGTCGATCTCCGCCACCGAAGCCTCGCCCGACACCAGCCGCGCCATCATGCGCGACATCCAGCCGGTGCCTTCCCGGCAGGGCGTGCACTGGCCGCAGCTTTCATGGGTGTAGAACGCCGACAGGCGGGCGATGGCGGCGATGATATCGGTGGACTGATCCATGACCATGATCGCCGCCGTGCCGAGGCCCGATTGCACATCGCGCAAACTGTCGAAATCCATTAGCACCGAATCGCAGATCGAGCGCGGCAGGCACGGCACCGAGGCGCCGCCCGGAATGATCGCTTTCAGATTGTCCCAGCCGCCGATAACGCCGCCCGCATGCACCTCGATCAATTCCTTCAACGGGATGCTCATTTCCTCTTCGACGGTGCACGGGTTGTTCACATGACCGGAGATGTTGAACAATTTGGTGCCGGTATTGTTGGCGCGCCCGAGATTGGCGAACCATTCATGGCCGCGCCTTAAGATAGTCGGCGCAACGGCGATGGATTCCACATTATTGACCGTGGTCGGGCAGCCATAGAGCCCGGCGTTGGCCGGGAACGGCGGCTTCAGGCGCGGCTGGCCCTTCTTGCCCTCCAGGCTTTCGATCAATGCGGTTTCCTCGCCGCAGATATAGGCGCCCATGCCCCGGTGCACATAACATTCGAAATCCCAGCCCGATCCGCAAGCATCGGGGCCAATCAGGCCGGCCGCATAGGCTTCGTCGATAGCGCTTTGCAGGGCTTCGGCTTCGCGGAAAAACTCGCCGCGTATGTAAATGTAGGCGGCGTGCGCGCCCATGGCGAAGCTGGCGATCAGGCAACCCTCGACCAATTTGTGCGGCTCGAAACGCATGATTTCCCGGTCCTTGCAGGTGCCGGGCTCGCCCTCATCGGCGTTGACCACCAGGTAATGGGGCCGCGCGCCAATCTCCTTGGGCATGAACGACCATTTGAGCCCGGTTCCGAAACCGGCGCCGCCGCGCCCGCGTAAGCCGGACTCTTTCACCTCATCGATGATTTGCTCGCGCCCCTTGGCGAGGATGTCCTTGGTCGCCGACCAATCGCCGCGCGCCTGCGCACCGGCCAGCCCGGCATCGCCGAGGCCATAAATATTGGTGAAAATGCGATCCTTGTCTTTAAGCATCACCCGTCCCCATCCAATTCGGTGAGCGAGGTCAGCCCGGACGACGGCTCGCAACTCTTGCGCCCGATCTGGGAGCCGGTCTTGGGTGTCTCGCCAATCCGCAATTCGGTAAGGATGCTTTCGGCGCTGGTCGGGTCCAGGTCTTCGTAATAATCGTCGTTGATCTGCATCATCGGCGCGTTGACGCAGGCGCCCAGGCATTCCATTTCCGACAATGTAAACAGACCGTCCTCGGTGGTGCCGCCAAACTCGACGCCCAACGTGCGCTTGCAGGCTTCGACAATGGCGTCCGAGCCGCGCAGCCAGCAGGGCAGATTGGTGCATACCTGCACGTGGTTACGGCCCACCGGCGCCAAATTATACATGGTGTAGAAGGTGGCCACCTCATAGACCCGGATCGGCGGCATGGCCAGGTACGCGGCCACATAATCCATGGCGGCGCGGGGCAGCCAGCCATCGTGCTGGCGCTGCGCCAAATCCAGCAAAGGCATCACCGCGCTTTCGTGGCGGCCCTTGGGATATTTGGCAATGAACGCATCGGCAGCATCGCGAAACTGAGGCGTGAATTCGAACGTGTCGGGTTGGGTCACATCGCTCATCTATCGATCTCCCCAAAGACCACGTCGAGGGAGCCGATATTGGCCACCACGTCGGCGAGCATGTGGCCCCGGGAGATGAAATCGAGGGCTTGCAGATGGGCAAAGCCCGGCGCTCGTATTTTGCAGCGGTAGGGTTTGTTGGAGCCGTCCGATACCAGATAGACGCCGAACTCGCCCTTCGGCGCCTCGACCGCCGTATAGGTCTCGCCGGCGGGCACGTGATAGCCCTCGGTATAGAGCTTGAAGTGATGGATCAGCGCTTCCATGGACTGCTTCATCTCACCGCGCTTGGGCGGCGTGAATTTCTGGTCATCGGCGGCCGCCGGTCCGACCGGCATCTGATCGATGCATTGCTTGATGATCTTGACGGATTCGCGCATCTCGTAAATGCGCATCAGGTAGCGGTCGTAACAATCGCCGCGCTTGCCGATGGGCACGCCGAACTCGAATTTCTCATAGCCGTCATAGGGCTGCGCGCGGCGCAAATCCCAGGCGATGCCGCAGGCGCGCAGGTTGGGTCCGGTGAAGCCCCAGTCAATGGCCTGCTCGGCGGTGGTGACGCCGATATCGACGGTGCGCTGCTTGAAGATGCGGTTGCCGGTGAGCAAGCTTTCCAGATCATCGATCATCGCCGGATAGGT
>Ga0114993_10000289_pt1 | contig 58498 bp, 54 predicted proteins | sample ArcticOcean_MG_C_FD_87042 | JGI IMG/M metagenome (GOLD analysis project Ga0114993, IMG submission 87042) | Marine microbial communities from western Arctic Ocean - ArcticOcean_MG_CB2_150 | ecosystem: Environmental > Aquatic > Marine > Oceanic | place: Arctic Ocean: Canada Basin | collected... | reverse complement strand
GCTGAAATTCCGGGAGATTGATTATGGATGAAACCATTGGCGTGATCGGCCTCGGCCCCATGGGCGGCAACATCGCCGGGCTCCTGTTACAGAAACAGATGCGCGTGACGGGGTTCGATGTGAACGCCGATTGCATGGCGGCATTGGATACGCTGGGCCTCGCCCCCGCCGCCGACGCCGCCGCCCTGGCAGCCGACGCCGGCATCATCATCACGTCCTTGCCGTCCCTGGCGGCCTTGGACGATGTGCTCACCCACATTATCAGCGTCGACAAGCCCGGCCAGATCGTCATCGAATGCTCGACCCTCGCGCCCGAGGACAAGGAAGCCGCCGCCGCGCGGCTGGCCGCCGCTGGCAAGATACTCCTGGATGCGCCGATCAGCGCCACCCCTGCGATGCTGGCCAAGGGCATGGCCTCGATCCACATCTCCGGCGAAAAAGCCGCCTATGAGAAATGCATCGCGGTTTTCGAGGGCTTCACCGCGTCCAACTTTTTCATCGGCGAGACGGCGGGGTTAGGCTCCAAAATGAAGATCCTCGCCAACTATCTGGTGCATGTGCACGTCACGGCGGCCGCCGAATGCATGACTTTGGGGCAAAAGGCGGGGTTGGATCCGGAACTGATCTACGCGGTCTTAACGGCGAGCGCCGGCACCCCCCGTATGCTGGAGATACGCGGCGCCATGATGGCCAAGTCCGATTACCGCGAAGGCGGCGGCACCATGTTCAAGGTGTTCGAAAAAGACGCCGGGATTATCACGGAGTTCGCCGCCAGCGTGCATGCGCCGATCGATTTGTATGTGTCGTCGCGGCAGAAGATGAACTCGGCGATTGCGCAGGGGTTGGGGCATTTGGATACGTCGGCAGTTTGCCGTGCCGTAGAATCCGCAGCGGGCATTGATCGGGATATGGTCGAAGATTAAGGACGGGTGAAACTAGACTTTAGCCCGTGTGGGGATTGGCTGGGTCGGCCACACGGGCGCCCCGATGGGGTGCACCTAATCAAACTTCAATTTTGCCGGTAATAATCAAAAGGCTCGATTACGCATCGGCCTTAGTTTTAGCCTTGTGCAGGCGAAATGAAGAACGATCCAGAATAGGCCACGCGGCACCTAGCGGGCCTAACTTCTTTTTAAGTGAATGCCGAACCGAACCGGACAGACTTTCGAACAGTTGATCTTCCGAATAAGTAAATGCGATTTTGGGGAGATCGGTTCGACTTTGCTTCCATATACCTATGTCACCCTCCGCAAATGTTTACCTCTAATTCGTTGCCTATCGGCCCTGTATCGATATTCACGCACTTGCGCGGCAAAAATTTTAGACTATATGAATGAGAACATATCGAAAACATATAAATTGGGAGATTCCAATGGACACACCGAATTCATCGAAATTGTGCCTACCCCCGATCGCCAAACCACCACTTCGCCCGGGGGTGCCCGGCAGCACGGGCGGGCCGACCATGCCATCCCCCGCCCTCGGTCGGTGTTTGGGCCGGCGGATACTGCCGATTCTTTAGCAAATAATCTGGATCATTCATTAAGCCAAATTTGAAGGAGAATATTATGGACACACCAACTCCAAGTATCGATTCTGAGTCCATTACACCGACTCCAAGTATCGAGACAGAGCCTATTTCACCGACTCCAACCCTCGAAGCGGAGGCACTCCGGCCCCAACACGAGGCCTTCGCCCAGGCCTACGCCACCGGCGCATCGGGGGCCGAAGCGGCGCGGATGGCGGGCTATGCGCCGAGTAATGCCTCGCACCAGGCGTCCGAGCTGTTGCGGCGGCCAGACGTGGCGGCGCGGGTGGCCGAACTCCAAGGGGAATATTTCGCCCAGCAGGCCTCAAAGCGGGCAGAGGCCACCGATGCGCTGCTGGGTAAGCTGGAACCGGTTTATGACGCGGCCTTTGGTGCCGGCGACTTCGATACCGCCATGCAATCGGTGGAATTGCAGGCGCGCATCATGGGCCTCGTCCATGGCGGCGCAACATTGCGGCCGCGCAGCGGAACCGGCAAAGGAGAAGAATACGATCCGTCCGCCGGACACATGGAATTTTTGGATTCGCTGGAAGAGGATTAAGCCAGCCGGTTGGGGGCAACCATCCTATCGCGGTGCCAAGACGGGCGCCGCTGGTACCCCCACAAATCCCCACTTATCCCCATAAACCCCCACAAACCCCCATGGTCGTTTAATTGGAATCATGTCGCGCGAGATTAAAACAAAGAAACACGCAAACGGGGAATTTATCCACTGAAAGGAGCCCAAACTTGACGGCTTTTGGTGCCTAACCGCGCGGGCTGGCCGACCCAGCCATCCCCAGCCCTCGGTCGGAGACTACCGCTTTCGCCGTGCCCATCGGCCTCTACCGATACTGGGAGACCGTATCGACCAGCGCCGGGCGCCCGGCTTTGACCTCTTTGATGGCGCGGCGCAAGGCGTCGCCGACGTCGTTGCCGTCTTCAATGGGGCCTTCCGCGTACCAGCCCATGGAGCGGGCGAGGCCGGCGAAATCGACCTCCGGGTTCTGGATGTCCATGCCGATATGGGCGCGCGCTTCGGGCGTGCCGCGCTTTTTGGCCATGCGAATTTGGTGCTCCCAATCGTTGTAGTAGGAGCGGTTGTTGTACATCACGACCAGCATCGGAATCTCGTACTTGGCGGCCACCCACAAAGCGCCGGGATCGAACATCAAATCGCCGTCCGGCTGGATGTCCACCACCAAGCGCTTTTTGTCCCGGTGGGCGAGCGCAACGCCCAAGGCGATGCCGATCTGGGTCGAGGTGCCGAGTGCCGCGCCGGGGAACCGGTACGGTTTGTCGAAGTTCCAAAGGCGCTTGGTCCAGCCGTTGAGATCGGACGAGGTGGCGACCCAGTCTTCGTCTCTGATCACCGCCCAGATCTCGGCGGCGAGGCGGGCCGTGGTCATCGGCTTGGAATTCCACTTGGCGCGGGATTTCCTGGCCCAGGCTTGCCGGGATGCCTGGTGCAGCTTGGCCAGTTTGCGGCGGCGGACGCCGACCCGTTTTTTCTTAGCCGCCGATTTGTTCAACAGCGCCCGGCATTTTTTGGCCAGCAGCGGGATGGCGGCGGCGGTGTCGGCAAGGATGCGCAGATCGGCCTGCAAGGGCCGCTGGTAGTCGGTGGACCAGGACGAGATTTCCAGGTCGGCAAAGCTGATATCCACCCACTTGGCGGATTTCGGCACCAGGGACGTCACCTGGCGGGTGTTCGAGTCCAAGACCGTGGTCACTTTTTCCCAGTCGCGGGCGTCCAGGCACAGGATCAGGTCGGCGTCCTTCAAGACCGCATCGGCGTGCAAGGACGCGTTCAAATCATGGTGGCTGGGGAAATTGAGGCGGGCGCCGATATCTATGACCGGCGCCGAAACGGTTTCGGCCAAGGCCACCAGGGCGTCGTAGCCGTGCGGCATACGGCTCGACCAATCGGCCAGCAGCACCGGGTTTTTGGCGGCGGCCAGCCAGGCGGCGGCCTCGGTCAGGGCGGCGTCATCGGGGGCAATTTGGCTGGGCACCCGCTGCGCCTCGGGCCGCGGCATGGCGACCTTTGCGTCCAACGGCGTCTCCAGCAGCTGGGTGTCGTAGCAGGTGTAAACCGGCCCCTGGGGTTCGGTCATCATGATGCCGTAGGCGCGGGCGAAGGAGCTGGGCACAGAGGCAATGCCGACCGGCTGGTCATCCCATTTGGTGAAGTCGCGGATGGCGTTGCCCTGGATATTGGCGGTGTGGATCCAATCGGTGCGCGGCCGGCGCTGGCCGGTATCCATGGGGCCGGTGGCACCCATGATGAAAATCGGCGCCCGGTCGATATAGGCGTAGTAGACCGCCATGCAGGAATGCAGCAGCCCGACCAGGTTGTGAACAATGGCGGTAAGCGGCTCGCCGGTGGCCTTGGCGTAGCCGTGGGCAATCTGGATGGCGATATTTTCGTGGGGACAAAGAAGCATCTTGGGGTCATCGCCGCCGTAATTGACCAGGGAATCGTGGAGGCCGCGAAAACTCGAGCCGGGATTGAGAGGCACGTATGGAAAGTCATAGTCGCGCATCAGATCGACAATCACGTCGGAGTTCCAGCGGGTCTTGGTGGGCGCCACCGGGCTGCGCTTTTTCGGCTTTATGTGTTTAGGTCTGTTTGCCACCCTGATTTATCCTTTATCTATTGAGACGAAACTTTAGAATGCGCCGCAAAGTGGAAATCTATTTTGCGCGCCCGGAGGAAGCAATAGTTGTCCCAACTGCCATTGACCATCGCCATCTCAGACTATGACCATGTCCGCGATTTCCAGGACGGCCGCGTCACCGCCGAGGGCATCGATGCCAATTTTTTGAATTTCCAAGTCGAAGAGATATTCTACCGGTTCGTCAATTTCCGCGAATGGGACGTGTCGGAAATGTCGTTCGGCAAATATGTGGCGCTGAAATCCCAAGGCGACGAGAGCCTGACGTCGATCCCGGTATTTCCAAGCCGCGTGTTCCGCCTGTCGTCGATCTTCGTGACCGCCGATAGCAAGCTCAAATCGGTTGCCGATCTGGCCGGCAAAAAAATCGGCGTGCCGGAATGGGCGCAGACCGCCGCCATCTATACGCGCGGCTATTTGGTCCATCAGGCAGGCATTCCGTTGCAAAAAATCACCTGGGTGCAGGCTGGCGTCTCGACGCCGGGGCGCAAAGAAAAGGTGGCGCTGAATTTGCCGGACGGGGTCAGCCTGACGCCGGTTGCCGACAAGTCGCTGGAAGAAATGCTGCTATCGGGCGAGATCGATGCCATCATGTCGGCCCATCCGCCCGAGATATTCGAGCAGGGCGGCCCGGAAATCGTCAGGCTGGTGGTTGATTACCAGGCCATGGAAGAAGCCTATTTCAAAGACACCGGCATTTTTCCGATTATGCATACCATGGCCGTCAAAACCGATGTTGCGAATGCCCACCCGTGGATGCTGGGCAACCTGTTGAAGGCCTTCAACACGGCCAAAAATAACAGCGTTTCCCGGGCGCGCGAAATGACCGCGTCGCGCTTTCCGATCCCCTGGGCACCCTACTTTACCGAACAATCGGCTTCCATGTTCGAAGCGGATTACTGGCCCTATGGGATCGAGGATAACCGGGTGACTTTGGATGCCTTTTTGCAATATTCGTTCGAACAGGGAGTCTGCCAGCGCCGGCTGCAAGTTGAAGACCTGTTCCCCAAGAATGTGCTCTCCAGCTTCAAGGTGTGATTGCCGGAGCCGTGAATTAGATTACAAATGCCGCCAACGCCCGGTTTGGTTAAGGAAATACATAAGGAAGTACAATGGACGACCAAGTTAGAAACACCTCTTTCGGCGCGTACCAGACGCCGCACAAGGATTTGCGCGAATGGCTCGGCCGCATCGAGGGCATCGGCGAGTTGAAAGTGGTCAAGGGCGCCGACTGGAACCTGGAAATGGGCGCCATCGCCGAGATGATCTATCACGACAAGCCCGATAACCCGCCGGCCATTTTGTTCGAGGAAATTCCCGGCTATCCGAAAGACTTCAAGGTTTTAAGCGGCATGACCGCGTCCGCCGGCCGGCTCGCCGTTACGCTCGGTTTCGACAAGCCGAAGGGCTCCATGGACGTGGTGCAATCCTACCGGGACCGCTTAAAAGATTTCACGCTGCACGACGCAAACCATGTGGAGACCGGCGCGGTGCTGGAAAATATCGACCGGGACGACGATGTGGATCTTTATAAATTCCCGGTGCCGTTCCTGCACGAAGAAGACGGCGGCCGCTATATCGGCACCGGCGATCTGGTGATCATGCGCGATCCGGACGACGATTGGGTCAATCTCGGCACCTACCGGGTTGTGGTCCATGATAAGAATACGGTCGGGCTTTGGATGAGCCCGGGCAAGCATGGCCGCCTGATCCGGGAGAAATATTTCAGGGAAGGCAAACCCTGCCCGGTGATGATCAGTTGCGGCCACGATCCGTTATTGTTTTTGTCGTCGGGCAACGAGGTGGCCTACGGCACCGGCGAGTTCGCCCATGCCGGCGGCCACCGGGGCCAGCCCTTCGATGTGATCGCCGGCGAGCTGACCGGTCTGCCCATGCCCGCCGATGCGGAGATCGTTTTGGAAGGCGAGATATTGCCCGACGAAGAGCGCCCCGAAGGACCGTTCGGCGAGTGGACCGGCTATTACGCCAGCGCCGTGCGCACCGATCCGATTGTCCGCATCAAGCGGGTCTATTACCGCAACGGGCCGATCATGACCATGGCCCGGCCGGGCCGGCCGCCCGCCGACTACACCTTTTCCAAATGCGTGGTCAAATCGGCGTTGATCTGGGATCAGGTGGAAAAGGCCGGCCTGCCTGGCGTGGCTGGGGTCTGGAGCCATATTTCCGGCGGCGGGCGCCTGTTCAACGTGATTTCCATCAAACAGGCCTATGGCGGCCACGCCAAGCAGGCGCTTCTGCTGGCCGCCGGCGCCCATGCGGGCAACTATCTCGGCCGCTGGGTAGTGGTGGTCGATGAAGATATTGATCCGTCCAATCTTTTTGATGTCAACTGGGCGATGAATTCCCGCTGCGATCCGGCCGAGGATATCGATATTGTGCGCGGCACCTGGTCGGGCGCCCTGGATCCCCGCAAACGGGTTGGCGATAATCTGAATTCCCGCGCCCTGGTGGACGCCTGCCGGCCCTTCGAGTGGATCGACGATTTCCCCCACGTCGCCGAATCCAGCCCCGAACTAATGGAGGCCACCATCGATAAATGGGGCCACCTGCTGGACGACTGATATGGCCGAAGACGAAAACGATCACGGCGACGGCGGCGACACCGGCCACAACCGGGTGTTCTCGCTGATCGGCCATAATGTGATTTCCGATCAGGCGCACGAGGAAAAATTCGAGCGCTGGTCAAAGAAGCGCACCTTCGTGCGCGCCCTCGAAGGCACCTATGGAGATTTGGTGGAGGAGTTGTTCACCCAGCCCCGGGTCTATTCCACGTCCGATCTGGAATGGAAGGGCGGGCCCCAATATTACGGCAAGAAGGTGATCAACCCGCAGGCCACCAAAGTGGCGCAATCCATCGAATGCCACGTGGATGTCTATTCGCCGGGCGGGCACTCACAGAAACACGGCCATATGAACAGCGCCGTCTTCTATATCCTGAAGGGCAAGGGCTTCGATATCCACGACGGCGAGCGCTACGATTGGCAGGCCGGCGACGCGGTGATTGTCGAAAACGCCTGCGTGCACGAACACTGCAACACGGAATCGGACGAAGAGGCCGTGGTCCTGGTGTTCAAGGCCAAGCCGTTGTTCCTGTTCATGCATATGCTGTTCCAGAAGATGGTGCGCTACCCGCCCAAGGACCCGGCCAAAGGGTTCGAGGACTGGTCGCCGCCCAAGGATATATAAGCCCATGGCATCCATCGACGATCCGATGCGCGCCCGCCTGATGGGCGAGGAAGCCGATTTTTACGCCGAAGCCTTGAAGGCCTCGAAGGCGTTTCGCACCGATTATGCCGGCCGAGCTAAAATCATCAAAAGCCAGGACATGCCGTTCGAGAACTCTCCGGATGGGCTGATCAAACATGTCATCAACGAGAAAATGGATACCGCAGAGAACTGCGTCGATGCCTATATGCAGTTCCTGAAACCCGGCGCCCGATCCGGCAAGCACCGGCATTTGAGCGAGGAGCTGGTGTTCATTCTGGAAGGCGCCGGCCATGATCTTCATTGGGACGTGAAGTTCGAGGTCGACGAAGAATTCGAATGGGAATGGGATACCGAGCCCAAGCGTTTCGATTGGAAGGCCGGCGACTTCGTCTATATCCCGCCTTATTGCGCCCACCAGCATTTCGCTGGCCTGGATGGCGACGCGCGCTTCCTCTGCCTGACAAGCCGCATCGTCAAGGCCATGGGCTTCGACTGGTTCGATCAGCTGGAGAACGCCCCGGAGTATGACGGGGATTTAACCTGCTAGGGATTTATTTCCTTTATGCGGGCCGCAATATTCCCTAAGCTTCTCGCCAATAACCAATAAACAGCACATCTTAGATGGGAGGAATTGAACCATGCATTCATCGGTCAAATTTGGAATGATCGGCCTCGCCGGGCTGGCCCTCGCCAGCTTTGCCACCGCGCCGGCCCAGGCTCAATCGGTTGCCGAATTTTACAAAGGCAAGCGGATCACCCTTTGGGTCGGCTATTCGCCGGGCGGCGGCTACGATACTTATGCCCGCACCGTGGCCCGCCACATGGGCAAGCATATCCCGGGAAACCCTAAAATTGTCGCCAAGAACCGGGTCGGCGCCGGCAGCCTTTTAGCCACCAACGAGCTTTATAATCTGTATCCGCAAGACGGCACCGCCATCGGCATCGTTGGCCGCGGCATGCCCATGGCGCCGCTGCTCGGCAACAAGGCGGCCAAGTTCGATGCGTCCAAGTTCAACTATCTCGGCAGCGCCAATAACGAGGTTAGCGTCTGCGTATCCTGGGCCAAAACCGGTATCACCCATTGGAAGCAATTATTGACCCAGGAGCTGATCGTCGGCGGCACCGGGCCGGACGCCGATACCGATACGTTTCCCAAGGTCATGAACAACATCCTCGGCACCAAGATGCGGCTGGTCACCGGTTATCCCGGCGGCACCGACGTTAATTTCGCGGTCGAGCGGGGCGAGTTGACGGGCCGCTGCGGCTATTCCTGGAGCAGCCTGAAATCCAGAAAGGCCGACTGGATCCGCGACAAAAAAGTGAACATCCTGGTGCAGATGTCGACCGCCAAGCATCCGGAAATGCCGGACGTTCCGTTCATCATGGATTTGGCCAAGACCGATCTGGACCGCAAAGTGTTCCAGTTCATCTTCGCCCGCCAAGCCTGGGGCCGGCCGTTCCTGGCGCCGCCCAACGTGCCGGCTGATCGGGTCAAGGCGCTGCAAACCGCCTTCATGGCCACCATGAGCGATCCCGCCTACGTCTCCGACGCCAAGAAGCAGAAACTGGAAGTGGCACCCATATCGGGGCCCAAAATCGCCGAACTGATGGCCAAGCTCTACGCGTCGCCGAAAGACATCGTCGAAGCGGCGAAACGGGCGCAGAGCAGCGACACCAAAACCAATGTGTCGAAGGCCGTCATTCCGGTCGAGACCGTCAAGGGCAAGATCACCAAGATCAAGCGCGGCGGGCGCAGCGTTTCGTTTGCCGGCGGCAAGGTCAAACGCTCAATCTCGGTGAGCGGGCGGCGCACCAAGGTCTCCATCGGCGGCGCCAAGGCCAAGCGTAAGGCGCTCAAAGTGGGCATGAGCTGCGAGTTCACGTTCCAGGGCTCCAAGGGCAAGGCGATAACCTGCGGCTGACCGGGCGATCCAATCAGGGGGCGTCCAGGAGGCGCCCCCGAAGCCCGTTTGCCTCTAAATGAAAAGACGCCATGGAAACTGACCTCCTGGCGATGGCCGCCAAGGCCATCGTTATCATGTCCGACCCGGCGCGCCTGATGTTTCTGGCATTGGGCGTCATCATCGGGCTTGGCATCGGCGTGATCCCGGGGCTCGGCGGCATCGTCGGCATGGCGCTGCTGCTGCCCTTCACCTTCGCCATGGACCCGTTTTCCGCCTTTGCGCTTTTGCTCGGCATGGGCTCGGTCACCACCACCTCTGACACAATCCCCGCCGTCCTGTTTGGCGTGCCCGGAACCACCGGCTCGGCAGCGACAATTCTGGATGGCCATCCGTTGGCGAAACAGGGCCAGGCGGGGCGGGCTTTCGGCGCCGCCTACACGGCGTCCTTGATCGGCGGCGTCTTCGGCGCCGCGTTATTGGCCATCTCGATCCCGGTCCTGCGCCCGATCATGCTGAGCATCGGCTCGCCGCAACTGCTCGCCTTCGCCATCTTCGGCCTGGCCATGGTGGCGGCGCTGTCGGCGGGGGCGCCATTGCGGGGCCTGGCGGCGGCGGGTTTCGGCATCATGTTTGCCATGGTCGGCTCGGACCCGCAAAGCGGCACCCTGCGCTGGACCATGGAATTTCTTTATCTGTGGGATGGATTGCCGCTGGTGCCGGTGACGTTGGGGCTATTTGCGCTGCCCGAGCTGGCCGACATGGCCATCGAGCAACGCAGCATCGCCGGCTCATCGGTGCCCGATAGCCGCTCCGGCCAGTGGCAGGGCGTGAAGGACACATTCCGCAACAAATGGCTGGTGATCCGGGTGGCGTTCTTGGGCTCGACCCTGGGTGCGGTGCCCGGTATCGGCGCCGCGGTCATCGACTGGATCGCCTACGGCCACGCCGCCAGAACCGAAAAAGGCGCCGCCGAGACGTTTGGCACCGGCGACATAAGGGGCGTGCTGGCCTCCGAAGGCGCCAACAACGCCAAGGAAGGCGGCGCCCTGGTGCCGACCATTGCCTTTGGCGTGCCGGGCTCAGCCTCCATGGCGATCTTGCTCGGCGCCTTCCTGATCCACGGGCTGCAGCCGGGGCCCGACATGCTGACCAAGCACCTGGACGTCACCTATTCGCTGATCTGGAGCGTGGCGCTGGCCAATATACTGGGCGCCGGCATCTGCTTCGGCTTTTCCAACCAATTCGCCAAGATCGCGCTGATCCGCCAGCCGGTAATCTTGCCGCTTATCCTGACGGTGATCATGATCGGCGCCTTTCAAGGATCGCGCAATTGGGGCGATTTGTTCATCGTGCTGGCCTTCGGCATCCTGGGCTGGATCATGAAGCGTTTGGGCTGGCCGCGCCCGCCCTTGATATTGGGCTTTGTGCTCGGCGCCATTGTCGAGCGGTTTCTGTTCATCTCGGTCAGCCGCTACGGCGCCGATTTCCTCCTGGACCCATGGGTCATCATTCTGCTGGCCATCGCGCTCTATGGTTTTTTCCGGCCCTTCTACCGGGAAGTGAAATCCGGCGGCGGAATTGGGGCGCTTATATCAGGCTACAGCGCCACGGCGCAGATCAACATCAACGCCATCTTCTATGTGGGCGCCTTAATGTTGATGGGGGTGATGGCCGCCATCGCCGCGCCCTGGCCCACCGAAGCCGGGCTGGTGCCCATTTTTGTCGGCACCTTCACCATGTTCGTGGTGAGTTTAAGCTTCATCAACCACATGTTCCGCGAAAAATCCGGCGGCGGCGGCGAAAGCGTCGAGGCCAAGGCAACCAAAACCCTGACCCTGGATTTGCAGGCCAGCGACGATCATCTGGAAACCGCCGTGGTACGCAGGCGCGCCCTCAAATTCCTGGGCTGGCTTTTGACCTTTCTGGTCCTCGTCGCCTTCGTCGGCATGCTGCCAACCGTCTTTGTATTCATCTCGCTTTATATGTGGTGGGAGGGGCGCGAAAACTGGAAGCTGATGCTGAGCCTTAGTGCCGGCATGACATTGTTTTCGTGGATCCTGTTCGACCAGCTCCTGAGCTTGCCCTGGCCGCGCACCATATTGGGCACCATCTGGCCGGCGATTAAAACGGTCATTCCGTCCATGTAGCGATTAAAGAAAATGCCGGCCTTTTTCCGGATCGGGGAGAACCAAACCCATAGCAACGATAACCGGGTCGACTGCGTCCCGGTATGCCTGGCGGCTTTCAGGGTTGGTTCTGCCCTTGATGCCCCATTCGCGGAATTTGTCGCTGCGTTTGGATTCCGATTTGCCAAACATGTCGAGGGCGCTGGGATACATCTTATCGACGGCGGCCTGTGCCTCGGCCTTGCCTTCCGGCGTCGCGCAGAGGTCCTGGAGAATGCGCTCGCCGTGGGCAATGTGCATGCGCTCTTCTTCCAAGATGCCGGGCACGATATTGGCCACCGGCAGGTAACTGCAGGTGAGGAAGTCCTCCAAATGGTACTGCCCGACGCGATCAATCAGGCAACCGAAGGCGCCCATTTCGCCCCAGGTCTCCAACGGGTTTCTGAAGGTCTCCAAGATGCGATCGGCGCGCTTGCGCTGGGTGATGTGCCAGGTGTCGATGCCCAACTGTTCGAGCAGCCTGGCGAAGCGGCGGTGATGATCGATCTCCTCATGGGCGGTCTTGACCAAGAGCAATTGGTCTTGCAGGGTCGGCGCATTGCGCACCCAGCTTTCCAGGTAAAGATCGGGCCCGCCCAGCTCACTGTCCACCTGCACTTCCAGCACGCGGATCAGCAAATCTTTGTATTCTTGCGGCATCTTGTCGAAATCTTCGCGTTCGATCTTATCGGTAAACATTCGGGTTCTCCCAACCACAGTCTTGTTCGCCCCAAAGCGGCAGCCGAAGGCTATATAATATAAGGTAATATATGCTTCAATAAAATCCTGGGATCAACCCTTGCAAGGCCAATGGAAATTTCATGAAATAAGCCAACAACGCATCTGGAATTGGAGAGAGAGCATGGCTTACGAATTTATTGTGTCGACGCGCGAAGATAATATCGCCATCCTGCGTCTGAACAGGCCGGATAATCTGAACGCCTGGAACGCACAGATGCGCCAGGAACTTCGGGACGCGGTGCGCGAGATCGTCGACGACGATGCGCTCCGGGTGCTGATCATCACCGGCACCGGGCGCGGCTTCTCGGCCGGCGAGGATGTGCGCGGCATGGGCGATGTCTCCTCGATTGGACCAAAGGGATTTCGCCGCCACGTGCGCATGATCCACAATGTGTTCGACGAGTTGGAGCAGATCGAGATCCCGGTGATCGCCGCCATCAACGGCGTCGCCGCCGGTGGCGGGCTGGAGTTGGCGCTAAGTTGCGATTTCCGCATCGCCGCCGACAGCGCCAAAATGGGCCTGCCGGAGGGCAATGTGGGGCTGATCCCCGGCTCCGGCGGCATCTCCCGCCTGGTCAAGCTGGTCGGCCCGGCCATCGCCAAGCGCCTGGTCATGACCGGCGAGATCGTGCCCGCCGCCAAGGCCCTGGATTACGGCCTGATCGAGGAGATTGTGCCCGCCGATGACTTGGCCGAACATTGTCTCGAATTTGCCCGCACATTGGCGGCGCGGGCGCCGCTGGCCCTCGGCACCGCCAAGCTGGTCATCAATCAGTGCGTTAATGTGGACACCGAAACCGGACGCAACTTTGAACGCATCGCCCAAAGCGTCCTGAAAATGACATCGGACCACAAGGAGGGCGCGCAAAGCTTCGTTGAAAAGCGGAAACCGAATTTCTCTGGACGCTAGGTCTGGGCGCTAGGCAGTTGATAAAACGGAATCAATGATTAGTATTCCGGCCATCAAACCTTAAATTACGGCAACGCGAGGCAACAGATGAGCAACGGCGAAGAAGCGCGATTCCTGTATGACCCATACCTGGAATGGGTGAAGGGCGAAGGCGTTCCGGTGGTCGAGGATTTCGGCGTCGATCTGATCGCCGTCGAAACCAAACCCTGGGCACGTTTGGGCGTCAATGGCGCCATTGTCCACATGAAAGGGCGTGGCGACTTTATTTCCATTTTTGTCATCGATATTCCGCCGGGCGCCAAGTCGGAGCCGCAGCAGCATCTTTACGAAGAAGTGGTCTATGTATTGTCCGGCCATGGCTCGACCACGGTGGAAACCCACGATGGCCGCGTACACAGTTTCGAATGGGGGCCGAAAAGCCTGTTCGCGCTGCCGCTGAACGCCAAATATCAGCATTTCAATGCCTCCGGGCGGGAGCCGGCCAGACTGTCGTCGACCACCAGCCTTTGCGTGATGCTCAACCTGTTTCATAACGACGACTTCATTTTCGCCAACGATTACCGCTTCCCGGAGCGCGAAGGCACCGAAACATCCTTCTCCGGCGAGGGCGAGTTTATCCCCAAAAAACCCGGCCGCCATATGTGGGAAACCAATTTCGTGCCGGATTTGTCGAAATTCAAACTGCGCAAATGGTCGAAGCGCGGCGCCGGCGGCTCCAACATGATGTTCGTGCTGGCCGACGGCTCCATGCATTCACACATATCGGAAATGCCGGTAGGCACCTACAAGAAAGGCCACCGCCACGGCGCCGACTTCCATGTGTTCTGCGTCATGGGCACCGGCTATTCGCTGTTTTGGTACGAAAACGGCGACGAATACGAGCGCGTCGATTGGCAACATGGAGTGGTTTTTGCGCCCCCCGACGGCATGTATCACCAGCATTTCAACACCAGCCCCGATCCGGCGCGCTACCTGGCCATCGCCTTTGGCGGGCTCCGCTATCCGATGACCGAGGCCAAGCGCCGGGTGTTCATGGGCATGGATGTGAATGTGCGCGACGGCGGCGCCCAGATCGAATACGAAGACCAGGAGGCGCGCATCCACCAGATTTACCTGGACGAGCTGGCCAAGAATGGCGCCGCCTCGAAGATGGGCAAGTTTATCAACGAAAAATCGTTCCTGAATGCCAAGTGAGGCGCGCCCAATGAGCGACAAACAAGAAGCCCGGTTCCTGTTCGATCCCTACATGGATTGGGTGGCGGGCGAGGGCGTCCCGGTTGTCGAAGGGTTCGGCATTGATCTGCTGGCCGTCGAGACCGGCCCCTGGCCGCGTATGGATACCAATGGCGCCTTCGTCCATTTGAAGGGGCGCGGCGATTTCATTTCCATTTTTCTTGTGGACATACCGCCGGGCGCCAAGACTGCGCCGCAGCAGCACCTGTACGAAGAGGTGATCTATGTCTTGTCGGGCCACGGCTCGACCACGATCGAGACCGGCGACGGCGCCAAGCACAGCTTCGAATGGGGGCCGAAAAGCCTGTTCGCGCTGCCGCTGAATGCCAAGTATCAGCACTTCAACGCATCGGGGAGGGAGCCGGCGCGGCTGGCCTCCACCAACGATCTTTGTCTGGTGGCGAACCTGTTTCACAACGCCGATTTCGTTTTCAACAACTCAGCCCATTTCCCGGACCGCCAGGGCAAGAGCAATTATTTTTCCGGCGAAGGGGATTTTATTCCGAAAAAACCCGGCCGCCATATGTGGGAAACCAATTTCATTCCCGATCTGGCCGGCTTCGAGTTGCAAAGCTGGGACAAGCGCGGCGCCGGATCATCGAACATGAAGTTCATTCTGGCCGACGGCACCATGCACGCCCATTCATCGGAAATGCCGGTCGGCACCTACAAAAAAGCGCATCGCCACGGCGCCGATTTCCACGTCTATAGCGTAACCGGGAGCGGCTATTCGCTGTTCTGGTACGAAGACGACGCGGAATTCGAGCGTATCGATTGGCGCCACGGCGTTGTCTTCGCGCCCCCCGACGGCATGTATCATCAGCATTACAATACCGCCCAAACGCCGTCCCGCTATCTGGCCGTGGCTCTCGGCAGCCTCCGCTATCCGTTCACCACGGCGAAGATGAATATCTTTGCCGGCGTCGATGTGAGCGTCAAGGATGGCGGCGCCCAGATCGAATATGAAGACCAGGACCCGCGCGTCCACGAAATATATCTGGCCGAGCTGGCCAAGAACGGCGTCGCAACCCACATGGGTGAATATATCGACGAAAGCATATTCAAAAAGAAATCGGCCTGATGCACGATCTGGAATTCGACCATATCCACCCGTCCGAGGAACAAAAGGAACAGCTAAGCGATGCCATCTGGTCCGCCGACAATGTGGAATTCACCACTGTCGGCGTTGATGTGGGCTCCTCCACCTCGCACCTGATGTTCGCCAAGGTTCATTTGCAGCGTCTGGCCGAGGCCCTTTCCAGCCGCTTCGTGGTGGTATCGCGGGAGATCCTCTGGAAATCACCGATCCTCCTTACCCCCTACCGGCCCGATTTTACCATCGACGCGGACGAGCTTGGCGCTTTCATCGACGGTGCCTACGCCGACGCGAATATCGCAAAAGACGATATTGATTCCGGCGCCGTGATCCTGACCGGCGAGGCTTTGAAGCGCTCCAACGCCCGCGCCATCGCCGATCTGTTCGCCATGGAGTCCGGCAAGTTCGTTTGCGCCTCGGCCGGCCACAATATGGAATCGCTGATGGCGGCGCACGGCTCCGGCGCCGTTGAATTATCACGCCGGGAACACAAAACATTCCTCAATGTGGATATCGGCGGCGGCACCACCAAGTTCGCGCTGGTGCATGGCGGGCGGCTCCTACATTCCTCGGCCATCGCCGTCGGCGGCCGGCTGGTGGCCATGGACGAAGACGGCGCCCTCAACCGTATCGAAGAGCCGGCGCGACTGATGGCTAAGGCGGCGGGCATCGATCTGGTCCTTGGCCAGCCCCTAAGCGATGAGACCCGCGCCAAGCTGGTCGCCACCATGATCGGCATTTTGCGCAAAGCCATCGCGCGAAAACCGCTCGGCGCGGAATTCGGCGATCTGATCCTGACCCCGTCCTTGCCGGCCGGCATCACCATCAATGCCATCACATTTTCCGGCGGCGTATCGGAGTTTATTTTCAAGCGCGAAACCGCCGATCACGGTGATCTCGGGCGCGACATGGCCAATGCCCTGGTTGAAGCCCTCGAAAACAACGAAATCGGATACCCGGTCTATGATCCCGGCCAGGGCATCCGCGCCACCGTGGTCGGCGCGTCCCAATTCACCGTGCAGGTGAGCGGCAACACCATCCACATCACCCGCCCCGAGGCTTTGCCGGTGCGCAACGTACCGGTGGTGCGTATCGAGGCGGCCTTGGACGGCGACATCGATCCCGCCGTCATCAGCGGAGCCATCGCATCGTCCCTCGCCCGCATCGATATTACCGAGGGCGAAACCACCGCCGCGCTGGCCTTCACGTGGCAGGGCGAGCCCGCCTATCCGCGCCTGTTCGCCCTCGCCAAGGGTATTTGCGATGGCTTCGCCAATACCGTGGCCGAAGCAAAACCGCTGATCCTGGTGATGGAGGGCGACATCGGCAAAAGCCTTGGCGTTATCTTGAAAACCGAGCTGGACGTTGCCGGCGATATTATTTCCCTGGACGGGGTGCAGCTTCGCGAATTTGATTTCATCGATGTCGGCGAATTGATCCAGCCCACCGACGTGGCGCCGCTGATTATCAAGTCCCTGTTGTTCGGATCGGATCGGGGGCAGTCCGATGGCCATAGCCATAGCCATGACCATGACCATGGCCATCACAGTCATGACTAAGGCCGGCGCCCCATGACTGCCGCGGCGCCGGTCATGGGGCGCGATGCGCGGGTGTTGGGGCTGATCGGCGGCGGCCATTTCCTCAGCCATTTCTATCAGTTGAGCCTGCCGCCATTGCTGCTGATCTGGCGCGCCGAGTTCGGCGTCAGCTTCGCCGCGTTAGGCTTGATCGTTACCCTGTTCGCCCTGGCCACCGGCCTCGCCCAAATACCCGCCGGCATCCTGGTCGATAAATTCGGCGCGCGGCCCATGCTGGTGGGCGGGCTGATCGTGGTCGGCGGCGGCATCGCCGCCATGAGCGCGGCGCCATCGTTGCCGGTAATTTACGTGCTAGCGGCTGTCGCCGGCATCGGCAACAGCGTCTTCCACCCGGCCGATTATGCCATCCTCAATTCTTCCATCGCCGGCGAGCGCATGGGCAAGGCGTTCGGCTTGCACACCTTTTTCGGCCATCTGGGCGGCGCCGTGGCGCCGGCCACCATCATCTTTTTGACCGCTACCTTCGACTGGCGGCTGGCGATGCTGGTCACCGGGCTGATGGCCATTGCCGCCGCCGCGTTGTTGCTGGCCCAGGGCGGCATCCTGAGCGACGAAAACCAAGGCGCCGGCGAACAAGCGGAGGCCGAAGAGAGCGCCGATGGCGCAGCTCGGCCATCGACCATGTCGCTGATCTTTTCCAAGCCGATGGCGTTATTTTTCCTGTTTTTTGTGGTCGCCTCGATGACATCGTCGGGAGTGACGTCTTTTTCCGTGGTGGCGCTGGTCAACATCCAGGGCACTAGCCTGGCCGCCGCGTCCAGCGCCCTCACCGCCTTTCTGTTCGCCAGCGCCATCGGCATTCTTTTGGGCGGCGTCATTGCCGACCGCTGGGGCAAGCACGACGAAACCGCCATCGCCGCCTTTATCATATCCGGCGTTATATTTCTGATCGTCGCCCAGGCAGGACTCGAAACGGCATTGGTGATCGGCCTGTTCACGGTGGCCGGATTGGCGCAGGGCATTTTGCGCCCGGCCCGCGACATGATGGTGCGCGCCATGGCGCCGAAAGGGGCCATGGGACGGGTGTTCGGCTATGTGTCCACCGGCATCGCGCTCGGCAGCGCCATCGCGCCGGTGTTGTTCGGCTTTATGGTGGATCAGGGATTGAGTGTCTGGTTATTCTGGCTGCTGGCGGTATTTTCGGCCCTCGGCATCGGCATCGTCCTGGTGCAGAAACGGAGCGCTTGAGGTTGCCGGGCCATGGCGGCGACCTCACGCGGGCCGCGGAACGCTTTGGCATACCGGAAGCCGACTGGCTGGATTTGTCCACCGGCATTAATCCGGATGCCTACCCCAACACGGAATTCGATACGGCGTTGTTGCACCGGCTGCCCACCACCGGCGACGCTGCGCCCGCTCTGGCTGCCGCGCGGCGCTTTTACGGCGCACCCGATGGCGCCGCCATTATCGCCGTTCCCGGAACCCAGGCGGCGCTGCAGGCCCTGCCCACAATGCGTAGGCCCGGCCCGGTCGCCATCCTCGGCCCCACCTATTCGGAGCACGGCTTTACCTGGCGCGCAGGCGGCCATGATGTGGCTGAGGTTTCCAATTTGGATGCGCTGGCGGATGCCCATGTGGCGGTGCTGGTCAATCCCAACAACCCCGACGGCAAGCGCCTGGCGCCCGGCGATATTACCGCGCTGGCCAAGGCCCGAGGCGGCAACTGGACCATCGTCGATGAAGCCTTTTGCGACGCGGAGCCCGATTTAAGCGTCGCCGCCGAGACCGGCAGCGATGGTCTATTGGTGCTGCGCTCGCTGGGCAAGTTTTTTGGGCTGGCGGGCCTCCGGGTCGGCTTCGTCATCGGCGCTGCGGATGTGATCGCCGCCATCGAAACCCGCATCGGTCCCTGGCCGGTGGGGGCCGCGGCCCTCGCCATCACCGCCGGCGCCCTTGCCGACCGGGATTGGATCAACGCCACGCGCGTCGGTCTGGCGATAAGCCGGGCCGAATTGGAGACGCTGCTGGCGGGCGCAGGGTTTACTATTCTCGGCGGCACCGATCTGTTTATTTTGGCGGAACATGCGGATGCCGCCGGAATTTATGAGCGGCTGGGCCATGCCGGTATCCTGACCCGCGCCTTCGATGATCACCCGACATGGCTGCGCTTCGGCCTTCCCGGGCATCTCAATGTGGCGCGGCTGAAAGCGGCGCTTAACTCTCCCGGTCCAACAGGTGGATGAACGAGCCGGACACATTTCCTGCTTGCGCGCCGGCATCTTCGAGAGCGATGGCCTCGGCGTCCGCCACGCCGAACAAGGGATCGGCCCGGTTTTCGGTCAGGCTCGCATAATGAAACTCATGACCGCGCAAAGCATCGCCCGCCGCGCCCAATGGGCCATCGCTTAATAGCCGCAGCCGCCGGTAGCCCAAATGCAGACGGCGCGCCGCGAACGAGGTTTTGACCGGCAATAGCCCGGCCATGGCATGCTCGGCGCCGTCCGCATCGGTAAGGCTTTCGCCGAGCACCATGAAGCCGCCGCATTCACCATAAATCACAGCCCCCCGTTCCGCCGCGCCGCGCAAGCCACCAAGGAAGTTGCCATTGCCCGCCAGCCTTGCCGCATGCAGTTCCGGATAGCCGCCGGGCAGGAACACCGCATCGGCTTGCCCGTCCGGCGCCTCGTCATTCAGCGGCGAGAAGTAGCTAAGGGAAGCGCCCGCTTCCCGCCAGCCATCGGTCAAGTGAACATAGGTGAAGGCGAAGGCATCATCGGCGGCGATGGCGATGTGGCTGCCGAGAGGTGGCAACGGGGCGCACACCAATTGCCGCGATGTTGCCGGTGCCGCCAGCGCCGCGATGGCTTCCAAATCCAGCGCAGCGCCGATAATGCCGCCCGCGCGCCCGATCCAGGCATCCATGTCTTCGCGTTCCCGGGCCTGCACCAGACCCAGATGGCGGCTGGGCAACTCCAAATCCCCATTCCAGGGCACGAAGCCGAACAGCGGCAATCCCAACGGTTCCACCGCCCGGCGCAAAATTCTTTCGTGCCGTTCGCCGCCGGCCCGGTTGAAGATGATTCCGGCGATGTCGGTGTCGGCCCGGTGGTTCTGGAAACCTTCGATGACGGCGGCGGCGGACGCGGCCTGGCCCTTCACATCGACGACCAAAATGACCGGCCAGTCCAACACATTGGCCGCGTCAGCGGTGCTGCCGGTGCCGTCCATGGCGCCATCGAACAATCCCATAACGCCCTCGGCGACGGTCAAATCCGAGCTTTCGGCCAAGGCTGATACTTGCCGGTCCAGGGTGGTGCTACGCATGCCCCAGGGATCATAATTGCGGCACGCCTCGCCGCTGGCTATGTGGTGGAAGCCAGCATCGATATAGTCGGGACCGATTTTTAACGAGCCCACGCGCTTGCCGGAACTCTTAAGCGCCCGGATGAGGCCCAAGGTTACAACCGTCTTGCCGCTGCCGGACGCCGGGGCGGCGACGACCAGCCCGGCGCTCAAAGATCCAGCCAGTTCAATTGTTCGCGCAAAGCCACAACCGGCCCGACCACGATCAAGATTGGCGCCTTCAGCGCCGCCTTCTTCAGATCATCGGCGCACTGCGCCAACGTGGTCTCGACCACGCGCTGGTCGGGCAAGGTGGCGCGGCTGATGAGGGCCACCGGCTCGGAGCTTGCGCGCCCCGCCTCGATCAATTCGGCGGCGATGCGGGCCAAGTGCGTGGCGCCCATATAGAAGATCAAAACCGGCGAGCCCGCCGCCAGCGCCGGCCAGTCCAGATTATCGGGCACGTCGCCTTTGGCGGTGTGGCCGGTAATAAAGGTGACGGCGATGTTGCTGCCCCTTGTGGTCATCGGGATGCCGGCGTAGGCCAAGCCGCCGACACCGGCGGTGATGCCGGGCACGATGCGGAACGCCACCCCGGCCTCAAACAGGCGCATGCATTCTTCCGCGCCCCGACCAAAGACGAACGGATCGCCGCCCTTGAGGCGCAAAACCCGTTTATCCTTCTTGGCCAGCCGGACCAGTTGGTCGGAGATGTCATCCTGGCGGGGCGATGGTTTGCCGCCGCGCTTGCCCGCATGGATAAGCTCGGCGCCTTGCCTTGCCAGTTTCAAGATATCGGCGCCGACGAGGGCGTCATAGACAACCACGTCGGCCGATTGCAGGGCGTGCAGACCGGCGATGGTGAGGAGGCCGGGATCGCCGGGACCGGCGCCCACCAGCCAGACGGAACCGGGCGCAAACTCGGGCAGATCAATTGGGAGGTTTTCCATGGGCGCGAAATCTAGCAGAATGGAGGGGCACTCTGAAAGGCAATGCGTTGGCCGAGGACAAAAATAGTTTTGAAGGCGATTTGAGGGAAAACGGCGCCAATTTGCGCAAGGGCTGGACCACCGGCGCCTGTGCCGCCGCCGCCGCCACGTCTGCCTATGGCGCGCTTCTCACCGGGCGTTTCAATGATCCGGTAAGCATCCGCCTGCCGCGCGGGCAAACGCCGTCTTTCGCCCTCCATGACAGCAAATTGGATGGCGGGACCGCCATGGCGGCCATCGAAAAAGACGCCGGCGACGATCCCGACGTGACCCACGGCGCCATTGTCCGCGCAGAGCTTCGCCGGCAGGGTACCCAAGGCGAGATCACCTTCAAGGCGGGGCCCGGCGTCGGCACCGTGACCCGGCCCGGCCTGCCCCTTGCCGTCGGCGAGCCGGCCATCAATCCGGGCCCGAGGGCCATCATTACCGACAATATTCGCAAGATCGGCGGCGACGGGCTGGAGATCACCATTTGCAACGATAATGGCGAGGCGCTGGCGGCGCATACCTGGAACCCGCGCCTCGGCATCGTCGGCGGGCTCAGCGTTTTGGGCACCACCGGCATTGTCATCCCCTATTCCTGCTCCGCCTGGATCGCCTCGATCCGCCAGGGCGTCGATGTGGCCCGCGCCGGCGGCATCACCCACGTGGCGGCGGCGACCGGCTCCACATCCGAAGACGCGGCGGCCAAGCTTCTCGGCCTGCCCGAAACGGCGCTGATCGATATGGGCGATTTCGCCGGCGGCCTGCTGAAATATGTGCGCGACAATCCGATCCCGAAAGTGACCATCGCCGGCGGCTTCGGAAAATTATCGAAGCTGGCCGACGGTCATCTTGACTTGCATTCCAAGCGCTCCCAGGTAAACCCCGGCTTCCTCGCCGCCTTGGCCGCCGATGCCGGCGCCGATGCTGATTTACAGCGCGCCATCGAAGCGGCGGACAGCGCCGGGCGTATTTTGGAGATTGTCCGGGACGCTAAGTTTCCCCTCGTTGATGCGGTGGCGGCGCGGGCGCGGCAAGTGGCCCTCGATCAATTGGCGGGAGCTGGCGAGGCCGAGGTTCTGATCTTCGACCGGGCCGGCGCGCTGGCCGGGCGGGCGCCCTGATGGCAAAGGTTTTGATCCTCGGCGGCACGCGCGATGCGGTTAATCTGGCGGGCGCGGCTGCGGCGCTGCCCGGCACCGAAGTGATCTATTCCCTGGCCGGCGTGACGCAAAACCCCAATCTGCCGGGATGCGAGGTGCACACCGGCGGCTTCGGCGGCCCCGAAGGGCTCCAGGTTTACCTGAGCGATGCCGCAATTGACGCGGTGATCGACGCCACGCACCCATTTGCCGCCCAGATTGCCGCCAACGTCTTTGCCGCCTGCGAAGGCATCGGCATGCCGCGCCTGAAGTTTTTACGCCCCCCCTGGGTTCCTGAAACCGGTGACAACTGGATCGAGGTTGGCTCGGTTGCCGATGCGGTATCTTATCTGCGCGATCATGCAAGCGCCGTGTTCCTGACCATTGGCACCCGCGAGATTGCCGCCTTTGCCGGCCTCGAAAACTGCCGCTTCCTTATCCGCTATATCCATCCGCCCAAGGGCGGCGTGCCGCTCAAGAATTGCGAGGTGGTGGTCGACCGGGGTCCCTTCCTTGAGCCCGGCGAGACCGAGCTTATACGAAGCCATGGCGTTCAATATCTGGTTAGCAAGAACAGCGGCGGCGATGGCGCGGCGGCCAAACTGGCGGCGGCGCGCAGCCTGAAGATTCCGGTCATCATGATCAATCGCCCGGCCCCGCCGGCGGGCGCTATCGCCGAGGCACAAGAAGACGCCGTAGCCTGGCTGCAAAAGCTTTAGATTATTTCGGCCTCAGAATATGGCGGTGATCGGCGTGGTAGAGCTTGCTGTCGCCAAAGCCGGTATCGCCGAAAACCTCGCCGACCAGCACCAATGCCGTCCGGGTGATTTTTTCGGCGCGCACCTTTTCGCGGATATTTTTCAGCGTGCCGTGGATGATTTTCTCGTCCGGCCAGGTGGCCCGGTAGATCACCACCACCGGGCAATCCTCGCCATATTCGGGGCTCAAATCGCGCACCACCCTGGCCAGATTGCGCACCGACAGATGCAACGCCAGGGTGGCGCCGGCCTTGGCCAGGGAGGCTAAGTCTTCGCCGTCCGGCATGGGCGAGGCCTTGCCTTCGGTGCGCGTCACGATGATCGTTTGCGAGATACCGGGCAGCGTCAGCTCTCTTTTCAGCGTGGCGGCGGCGGCGGCGAAGGCGGGCACGCCGGGCGTCACGTCATAGTCAATGCCAAGGGCGTCCAGGCGGCGCATCTGCTCGGCGACGGCGCCATAGATGGAGGGATCGCCCGAATGCACCCGCGCCACGTCCTGGCCGTTTTCGGAGGCCTCGCGCATATGGTCGATAATCTGGTCCAGGTGCAGGGGCGCGGTGTCGATCACTTGGGCTGCATCGGGCGCCGCCGCGACCACGTCTTTGGGCACCAATGATCCGGCGTAAAGGCAGACCGGGCAGGCCTTGATCAGGTTCAGGGCGCGCACCGTGATCAGGTCCGGCGCTCCCGGCCCGGCGCCGATGAAATGAACGGTCATTGTATCTTGTCTCCGTAGCCGCGCGGCGTGTAGACCCGCACCGGGCCTCCGGCGCTCGGGATGATGCGGGTCGCGGACGATCCAACCACAACCACCGTCAGCATGTCGATCATATCGGTTTCCAGCTCCTGCAGCGCGACCACCGTAATTTTTTCTTCCGCGCGGCCAAGATTGCGGGCGATGATTACCGGCGTTTGCGGCGGACGGTGATCACGCAGGATGGCGCAGGCCTGGCCGAATTGCACCCGGCGGCGCTTGGACACCGGGTTATAGAAGGCGATAACGAAATCGCCCTCGGCGGCGGCCTTGATGCGCTTTTCGATCGCGTCCCACGGGGTCATCAGATCGGACAGTGATATGGTGCAGAAATCATGGCCGAGGGGGGCGCCGGTGCGTGCCGCCGCCGCCTGCAACGCCGATATGCCGGGCACCATCTCGACCGATAGGCGCCGCCAGGCATCATTGCCAACCGTGTCGATCAGCTCATAGACGAGGCTGCCCATGGCATAGATGCCGGCATCGCCCGACGAAATGATGGCGACCTGTTTGCCGCCGGCCGCCAGATCGAGGGCATGGGCGACCCGTTCACGCTCTTCGCCCAAGGGGTAATCGTGGCGCTGCTTGCCGTCCGCCAGTCCGCCCAACAGATCGATATATAAGCCGTACCCGACCAGATCGGTTGCCGCCGCGATGGCCGAGGAGGCATCCGGCGCCCGCCAGCCGGCCCGGCCCGGACCGATGCCGACGATCACCAGCCTGCCGCAGCCGCGGCCCACATGATCCGCATCGATGATGGCCGGTGCGCGCGCTATTGTGCAGGTGGCGCGCGCCGACTTCCGTTTCGCCGCCCGAGCCATGCCGGCCTCGCCAACACCGGCGAGGGCGGCGGCTTCGGATACGGAATGGCAGCCGACGGTTTCGAACACATAGTCCGATGGCTCAGTCACGCGCGGCGTCTGGGCTTCCAATTCTTCCGCGCTGTAGAGGCGGACGGGCACATCCAGCGCCGCCGCCGCCTGCAATATGCCAACCTCGTCCTCTTTCAGATCGATGGTCGCGAGGCAGGCGAGCGCGCCTTCGGACAAACCTTCCGACGCCAGTGACTCCCTGACCAGTTCCAAAATCTCGGCCCCGTCGGCGCCGCGCTCGCAACCCACCCCGGCGACCAGGGTTCGGGGATGAAGGGCGAAGCGGTCCCCCGAGGCTGCCACCAAGCGCTCGGTAATGATCAGAGCCGGGGCGCCATCCGGCTTCGTCGCAATTCCATCCAGGGACAGCCAATCGGTATCGATGGCAACCGCAACATCATTCTCTAGACAGATCGCCTCGCCGGCCAGCAGCGCCGCCATTACCGGGCGCGCCGCGTCCTGGTTGGAAATGCCCCAGCCGGCGGGCGGCTCATCCAGGGCATAGCCGAAGCGGGCATCGCCGGCGGTGGTAATCGCCGCCTTGATGCCCAAGGTGCTGGCCATTATTCCGGCCAGCTTGTTGGCGCCGTGATGGCCGCCGAGAAGCGGCACCACCGCCTCGCCGGTTTCGCTGACACAGACGACGGCGGCTTCCAGATGCTTATCGACAGCCAGATCGCCGAGCGCGCGGACGACGATGCCGGTGGACATGATGGCGATGATCGGCCGTCCGGCGGCGAACAATTCGCGCAAATGGGCCTGCACCCGGGCGAACGGCACATCGGCCCCGGTGACCCGCTTGGCGTAGCCGTGCAGTTCGGCGCCATCGACATATTTCATCAAGCGGCGCGCCAGCCGGGCGCTCGGATCATTGAGGGCAACGAAGACTGGGTTCGAATTCACGGGATCAGATATCCGCAGCTTTGCGGACGATGATCAAGGAAAAATACGGCGCCCTTTGATCGGTCATGTCATTGAGGCTGGCGATGCGTTGGCTGTCCATGGTGGCGCGCTCAATATAGTGAGCGCGGTTGGCGAGCCCTTCGGCTTCGAGCACGCGGCGCACCTTATCCAGATGCCGGCCAACCTTGATGATAACGGCGGCATCGGCGGCGGCCAGACGCCCTGCCAAGTCCGCTTCATCCAGGGTCGCCGGGATCACCGACACCACGTCGTTGCGCTCCGCCAAGGGCAGGCCCAGCTCGGCGGCGCCGGCGTTGAGCGACGAGACACCGGGCACCACGCCGACGCGCCAGTTCTCCGACAAGCGGCTATAGAGATACATGAACGAGCCGTAGAAAAACGGATCACCCTCGCAAAGGATGGCGATGCGCTTGCCGGCCCGGGCGTGCTCGCCAATTTGCGCGGCGGCGGCATCGTAGACATCTTGCGCCGGATGGCGGGCGGTTACCATCGGCGTTGAGATGATCATCTCTTCGGCGCCCGCCGGCATATGGGTTGCGGCGACGGCGCGCACCAGACTGTCGGCGCCGGCCGGCGCCGGATAGGCGATCACATCGGCGGCTTGCAGAATGCGCAGCGCCTTCAGGGTGATCAGCTCTGGATCGCCCGGCCCGACGCCGAGCCCCCAAATTTTTATGTCCGCCTCGTCAGCCGCCATGCTTGACCGCCCGTAGCTGAGTAACCGGCTTCATTGGCTGCCAGCCGCTGAATTTGCCCAGGTTAGCGACTCTCGAAATTTCGTAGCGGACCAATTGGCCGCCGGTCTTGGCGGCCCAGTCCATCAAAATCTGCTCGCCCTCGAAGGTGACCGAGTTGGCGACCAGCCGCCCTTCCGGTTTCAATGCCTGCCAGCAGAGATCAAACAGCGCGGGCGCCGACAAACCGCCGCCTATGAAGATCGCATCGGGCGCTTCGAGGCCGCTCAAGGCGCCCGGCGCCGCGGCTACGATAAGTTCCAGATCGGGAACGCCGAGGGCCAGGGCATTGTCGCGGATGTTGGCGCCGCGCACCGGGTCCTGTTCGATGGCAATAGCGGCGGCGCGCGGGCTGGCGCGCATCCATTCGATGGCGACGGACCCGCAGCCGGCGCCCACATCCCACAAAAGCTGGCCCGGCATGGGCACCAGGGACGCGATGGTCGCCGCGCGTATCTCGCGCTTGGTCAATTGGCCGTCATGGGCGAAGGCTTCATCGTGGAGGCCCGGCGCCGGCGAGCGCGGCATGTAATCGGGACCGGCGACGCAATGGATGGCGACGGTGTTTAAATCGGCGACCATCTCATCGTTCCAGTCCTTGGCGGATTTGGTGATCATTTCCTCATTGGGGCCGGACATGTGGGTCAGCACGTTGACTTGGGATTCGCCGAGGCCGGTCTCGACCAGGATATCGGCGATGGCGCCCGGTGTATCGCCGTCGTTGGATAGAATAATCAGGTGCGCGTCGGGGGCCAGGAAATAGCGCAACCGATCGACGGCGCGGCCGTGGACCGTGAGGCATTCGGCTTCCGCCAGCGCCCAGCCCAACCGGCTGGCGGCCAGGGAAAAGGCCGACGGCGCCGGGATAATGCGCATTTCGCCCGCGGCGATATTGCGGGCGAGGGTGGCGCCAATGCCGTACCACATGGGATCGCCGGTGGCCAAAACCGCCACCAATTGGCCGCGCTTTTCGCAAATCTCTTCGATGGTGGCGGCCAGCGGATTGCCCCATTCGATGCGCGGGCGGCCATCGTCTTCAACCATGGCCAAATGGCGGGCGCCGCCGACCAGCACCTCGGCCTTTTCGAGGGCCGCGCGCGCCGAAGCGTTGAGGCCGTCGATGCCGTCCTCGCCGATGCCGATCACGCTGAGCCAGGGGATCATGACGCAGCGCCTTCATCGCCGCCGAGGATAACGGCGTTGACGGCCGCCGCCGCCATGGCGCTGCCGCCGCGCCGGCCCTTTACCGTGACAAACGGAATATCCAGTCCGGCATCGATCAAGGCTTGCTTGGATTCGGCGGCTCCCACAAAGCCGACCGGGAAGGCGAAGATGGCGGCGGGCCGGGCCGCGCCACCCGCCGATAGAATTTCGATCAGGCGGAACAAGGCGGTCGGCGCGTTGCCGATAACGGCGAGCCCGCCGTCCAGCCGGGCGCCCCATAGATCGATGGCGGCGGCGGAGCGGGTGGTTGCCGCCGCTTTCGCCAGACCCGGTGTTTCCGGATCGTTGAGGGTGCAGAGGATTAACGATGCGCCCGGCAGGCGCGCCGTCATGATGCCGCTTTCGACCATGGTCGCATCGACGCAAATATCAGCGCCGGCAGCAATTGCGCCCGCCGCCGCGGCGGCGGGATCACCGAACCAGGCCAGGTCATCCACCAGATCGGGCATGCCACAGCTATGCACCAGACGGATGGCGAGCGGACGCAAGCCTTCGGGCAGGCGCGAAAGATCGGTCTCGCGCCGGATGGCGGCGAAAGATTCCTTATAAATCTCGTCCGGGTTTTTCAAATATCCCAAATTAACTATCCCGGGGGCCCCGGTCCTATTCCACCGCTTCCGGATTGCGCTTGCCGGGCCCGTGCGGATGCTCGGCGTGGGGGTGCGGTGGATGTTGGTGGCCGTGATCATCGTGGTCGTGGTCATGATCGTGGCCGTGATCGCCGTCGCCGCTTGCGTTGGTGCCGATGCCTTCCACATGGTGATGGTGGCTCATTTGCGGCAGCCCCTGGTGGGCTTCGAAGCCGACCACCTGTTCCCGGTATTTGCAAAGCTGGCAATTCATGGCGTTGTCGCCGGTGCCGATGCCGTGCACGCGGGCTTCGAAGGTATCGATGACTTTCGGATGATCGTTGAGGTAGCCGGCCTTTAGAAATTCGATGTCGGGATATTGCGCGGCCACTTGATCGGTGATGTCGTAGACGCGGTTGACCAATATTCCGGTGAACAGGAAATAGGGAAAGACAAGGATGCGCCGGTAGCCCAGCCGGGCGGCATGTTCCAGTCCCGGCGCCACCAGTGGGAAAGTAACGCCCGAAAAGCACACCTCGCCCCAGCCGAAGCCAATGCCTTCCCACAACATGCGGCAGATTTTGGAGATCGAGCCATTGGCGTCCGGGTCCGACGTGCCGCGCCCGACCACCATCAGAAGCGTTTCTTCCAGGGGCACATCGGTGTCCGCGGCGGCCACGGCTTCGCGAATGCGGGCCTCGGCGGCGTACATCATCTTGGCGTCCACATCCAGCGGCCGGGCATATTCGATCAGGAAATCAGGGTTGGGATGGTCCGCCTGATACTGGTTTAGGACCGAGGCGATATCGTTCTTCACATGGCCCGCCGACAGCAGCATGCCGGCCACCGCCAGAACGTGATCGACGCCCTGGGCCGCCAGCTTGTCGAGGCCGGTGCGGATAATCGGCGTCGCGAATTCCAAAAAGCCGTACTCCACCGGCCAGTCCGGAAAGCGTTCGCTCAGGCGCGCCTGTAGATTGGCGAACTCGGCCACGGCCTTATCGTCGCGGCTGCCATGGCCGCAGATCATTACCCCGGTTTTACGCATTTGTTTCCCTCGCCCTGATATGGGGCTTTACCATCTCATATGCGACGCATATTAAAACAATGCAGCCGATGGCTAAAGCCCATTCAGCCGCCGATTGACCGGATTTCGGCCCCCTGATACCACTTCCGCCATGCCCGACGCAGAATTCCTTGCCATAATCGTGACCGCGCTGTTGATCGACGCGGTTGCCGGCGATCCGGTGCGCCTCTACAGGGCGCTGCCGCACCCGGTGGTGATCTTCGGCCACGCCATCGGATTTCTCGACCGGCATTTAAACCGGGATGGGCTCAGCTCCGGCTTGCAACGACTGCTCGGCACCGCCGCCATCGTGGGCCTGCTGGCGCTCTCCCTATGGCTTGGATATTGGCTGCACAGCGCATTGTCGGCGTGGCAATATGGCGGCGCAGCGGAGGCGCTGATCCTCTCCACCCTGATCGCCCAGAACAGCCTTTACCGGCATGTGCGCCGGGTAGCGCTGGCGCTGGAGGCTGACGGTTTGGGCGCCGGCCGGGACCAGGTGGCCATGCTGGTGGGCCGCCAAACGGACGCGCTGGACGAGGCCGGCGTATCCAGGGCAGCCATCGAAAGCCTCGCCGAGAATTATTCCGACGGGGTGGTGGCGCCGGTGTTCTGGGCGTTGGCGTTAGGCCTGCCGGGGATCATTGCCTACAAGATGCTCAATACCGCAGACAGCATGATCGGCCACCGGACCCCGCGCCACCTTCATTTCGGCTGGGCGGCGGCGCGCCTCGACGATGCCGCCAATTATATTCCGGCGCGTATCGCCGCGCTGCTGATCGCGCTGGCGGGCATGGGGCGGGGCGCCGGCGCCATATTCCGGGACGCGCGCCGCCACCGCTCGCCCAACGCCGGCTACCCGGAAGCCGCCATGGCCGGCGCGCTTCGCCTCAAGCTGTCCGGCCCCCGTATCTATGACGCCATGGTGGAAGATGCGCCCTGGATCGGCGATGGGCGCAGTGATGCCACCCCTGCCGACATCCGCGCCGGGCTGCGGCTCTATGTCATAGCCTGTGTATTGTTGTTTGCAGCGGTGGCCATCGCAGCGCTGCTAGCGGGCTAGCGCGGCCAAACCATCCAAATTTAAGTGGCTCTCCATGGCGTCCGCCAATTCATCGAGCGCCGCCTCCACATCGCTTTCATAGGCCAGACCCGACCCATGGCCGCCGAGGCGGGCGAGGAAGGCGGCGCGGAATTCGTCGGCGGCAAACAGGCCGTGCAGGTAGCAGCCCATGATGCGCCCGTCCTCGGACACCGCGCCGCCGTCTTCATCGCCCAAGTCCAGGAACGGGCGCACCCTATCGGCGCCGCTGCTTTGGCCCATATGCATCTCGTAGCCGCGCACGCGCCCCAGCCCGCCCGACGCCGTACCCTCCGCCTCGGCCAGCGTCTTGTCGCCGCCAAGCCGGGTTTCAATATGCAAAAGCCCCAGCCCCTTGGTCTCGCCGGGCGCGCCCTCGATGCCGTCCGCATCGATGATACGCTGTCCGAGCATCTGATAGCCGGCGCAGATGCCGAGCACCTGGCCGCCGCGCCGCACATGGGCGGCCAGGTCCACATCCCAGCCTTGTTGCTGAAAATCCTTCATATCGGCGATGGTGGTTTTCGATCCGGGCAGGATCACCATTGCGGCGTCGCCGGGCAGCGCCTGGCCGCGCGGCACCATCACCAGCTCCACATCGGGCTCCGCCGCCAGCGGATCGAAATCATCGAAATTGGCAATATGGGCAAGGCGCGGCACGGCGATCTTGATCCCCTGCCCATTGGGCGCGCGTTCCCGGTTTTCCAGGGCCATGGCGTCTTCATCCGGCAACCGCCGGGCGGCGGCCAGATACGGCAATACGCCAAGGCTTTTGAGCCTAGTTTTTTCGGCGATGATGGTCACGCCGTCGTCAAACAGGCTGATATCGCCGCGAAACTTGTTGACGATAAAGCCCTTGAGGAGCGCCCGCTCGTCTTCCGGCAGTAACGTCCAAGTGCCGACCAGGCTGGCGATGACCCCGCCCCGGTCGATATCGGCAACCAGCACCACCGGCACATTGGCCGCCAGGGCGAAGCCCATATTGGCGATATCGTTGCGGCGGAGATTGATCTCGGCGGCGCTGCCGGCGCCCTCGACGATGACGAAATCGGCCTCATCTTTAAGCGTCTCGAAGCTCTCAAGAATCTCCGGCATCAGGCTTTGCTTGAAGGGCTGAAAGTCGCGCGCGCTGTAATTGCCGCGCACCTCGCCGAGCACCACCAGTTGCGCGCCGATATCCGATTGGGGCTTCAACAGGACCGGGTTCATATGCACCGTTGGAGCAACACCGGAGGCCCGCGCCTGTAACGCCTGGGCGCGGCCGATCTCGCCGCCGCCGGGAGTGACGGCGGCGTTGTTGGACATGTTTTGCGGCTTGAACGGGCGCACGACATGGCCGCGGCGGAAAAGCGCCCGGCACAGCCCGGCGGCGAGCAGGGATTTGCCCACATCCGAGCCGGTGCCTTGCAGCATGATCGCCCTGGCCGTCATAATCTTAGAACTCGATTCCTGCCTGGGCCTTGAAGTCGGCGCGGAAGTGATGCTTCACCTCGGTCATTTCGGTGACCAGATCGGCGATCTCGATCAGTTCCGGCTTGGCGTTGCGCCCGGTGCAGATCACATGCACGTCTTTCGGCTTGTCTTTCAAAAACGCCGTCACTTCGGCAATCGGCAGATAATCATTGCGCAGCACAATATTAATCTCGTCGAGAAGCACCATGGAATTGGCGGGATCGAGGATCATCTCCTTGGCCCGCTCCCAGGCCGCGATGGCGGCGGCGATATCGCGCGCCCGGTCCTGGGTCTCCCAGGTGAAGCCCTCGCCCATGGCGGTGATGGTTACCAGATCGGGAAAGGCTTCCAGAACAACCCGTTCGCCGGTCTCCCACCGGCCCTTGACGAACTGGACAATGCCCACCTTCTGGCCATGGCCGATGGCGCGCGCCACCATGCCCATGGCGGCGGTGGTCTTGCCCTTGCCCTTGCCGGTATGGACCACCAGCAAGCCGCCCTCCTTGACTTTTTTGGCGAGGATTTTGTCCTTGGCCACTTTGTGCTTGCGCCGCTTTTCGTTGGCTTTGGCGTTGATATCGTCGTCGCTCATTGGGCTACTCCTTCGATCAGGCGCGCCAAAAGGGCGCCGGCGGAATTGGATTTGGGATGCCAGAAACCGCGCGTCACGGCTTCTTCGAAACGCTCGGCAATCTCTCTAAGGGCCGCCGGGTTGGCGTCTTCGATGAATTCCCGCACCCGGGCGTCTTCCAGATAGGCTTCGAAAAGCTGGTTGAAATGATGGTCTTCAACAACGCGCGAGGTGGCGGCGAAGGCGAACAGGTAATCCACAGTGGCGGCAATCTCGAAGGCGCCTTTGTAGCCGTGACGCATGACCCCTTCGATCCATTTCGGGTTGGCGGCGCGGGCGCGGACAACGCGGCCGATCTCGTCCGCCAGGGTGCGGATTTTGGGCGTTTCGGGCCGGGAATGATCGTTGTGATAGATGGCCGGCTGGGTCCCCGACAAATGCCGGACGGCAGCGGCGATGCCGCCCTCGAACTGGTAATAATCGTCACTGTCGAGGATATCATGCTCCCGGTTGTCCTGGTTATGGACCACCACCTGGGCGCCTTTTAGGCGGGCCTCGAACAGGGATTGCTCCGCTTCTCCCTCGGCGCCGGCGCCATAGGCATAGCCGCCCCAGGCCACATAAGCGCGCGCCAGATCGGCATCGCCGTCCCAGCATTTCTCGTCAATGAGGGTTTGCAGCCCGGCGCCGTAGGCCCTCGGTTTGGAGCCGAATACCCGGTAGCCGGCTTTCTTGTCCGCGGCTTCCAAATCCAGACCGGCGGCGGCGAATGCGGCGGTGTCTTTGGCCACCTGGGCGGCCAGCGGATTGACATCGGCGGTCTCGTCCAGGGCGGCAACGGCGCGCGCCGCTTGATCGAGCAGTTCCACCTGGGCCGGAAAGGCGTCCCGGAAAAAGCCCGAAATCCGGAACACCACATCGACGCGCGGGCGCCCAAGCACGCCGGCCGGCATCACCTCATAGCCGATAACACGGCCCGATTGCTTGTCCCATTCGGGCTGCACCCCCATCAGCGCCAGAGCCTGGGCGATATCGTCGCCGCCGGTGCGCATATTGGCGGTACCCCAAGCGCTGAGCGCCATGCGCTTGGGATATTCGCCGTGGTCCTGGAAATGCCGTTCGAGCAGCAGCCCCGCCGATTTCCAGCCCAGCTTCCAGGCCGCCGGGGTCGGCACGCTGCGCGAATCCACCGAATAGAAATTACGCCCGGTGGGCAGAACATCGAGCCGCCCACGGGTTGGCGCGCCGGAGGAGCCGGGGGCAACGAAACGGCCATCCAGGCCGGTCAGCAGGCCGTCCAACTCACAGGCCCCGCAACCGGCGATCATCGGCGCCAGGGTTGCCTTGATGAATTCCAAAACCGGTGTGGTGGCGGTCCAATCAGGATCGGGCGCAGCATCACCGGCCACCAATTTTTGCGCCAATAACTCCAAGCGCTCGACCGTGTCGCCGTTGCTGCGCCAGGGCTGATCGGTCAAATCCAAGGCGTCCGGCTTGGGTCCGGTCCATTGGTTGCCCATCTCGCAATCCAGGGGATCGAACCCGGCGAAACCGAAATCGGCGGCCAGGGCGCGGATCAGGGATGCGTCCGCGTCCGCGCCGCGCTCGCGCGGCAACCGGGTCAGGGCCACCAGCAGATCGACCGCCAAACGGCCCTCCGGCGCGGCGCCGAACACATGCAGCCCGTCGCGGATTTGTAGCTCCTTCAGCTCGCACAAATAATTGTCGATCTTGGCGAGCGCCCCTTGTTCGTCCTCGCTGCGGTCGATGCCGACGTCTTTATCGAGTCCGATGGAGCGCGAAAGATCGATTATCTCGGCGCCGAGCAGTTTCAGGCGCCTCGGATCCATCCCCGACGCCAGATAATATTCGTCAACCAATTGTTCCAAATCCCGGAGCGGCCCGTAGCTTTCGGCGCGGGATAATGGCGGCGTCAGATGATCGACAATGACCCCTTGGGCGCGGCGCTTGGCCTGGGTGCCCTCGCCGGGATCGTTGACGATGAACGGATAAATATGCGGCAGCGGCCCCAGCGCCACTTCGGGGAAACAGGTCTCATCCAGGGCCAGGGCCTTGCCCGGCAGCCATTCCAGATTGCCGTGCTTGCCGAAATGCACCATGGCGTGGACGTCCACCTGGCGCCTGAGCCAGGCATAGAACGCGAGGTAGCCGTGCGGCGGCACCAGATCGGGATCGTGATAGCTCGACTGAGGATCGATGTTGTAGCCGCGCGCCGGCTGCACCGCCAAGGTGACATTGCCAAAATTATGAGCGCCCAGACGGAACGCGCCGCCTTCGACAAATGGATCATCTTCCGGCGCGCCCCAGCGCCCCGTAACGCGCGCCTTGGTATCTTCGGGCAAGGCTTCGAAATATTCCCGGTAGCCGGCCAAGCCATATTCCATGCCGCCATCCCGTTCCCCCGCCGCGTTGGTGGGACCGGCCAGGAGCCGCGCCATGACCTCCGCGCCGGTGCCCGGCATATCGCTGCCCAGATCATAACCGGCATCGGCCAGAGCCTGGAAAGCGGCGGCGATTCCGGCCGGGGTATCCAGCCCGACGCCATTGCCGAGACGCCCATCCTTGTTGGGATAGTTGGCGACGATGATGGCGATGCGGCGCTGCGATGCGGTTGTGCGGCGCAATCTGGCCCAGGCGGCGGCCAGATCGGCGGTGAAATCGACGCGGCTTTGCACAGGCGCGTGGCGGACCAGGGCAATTTCGGTTTCGGCGTCGAAATCGGCGGCCTCTTTGAACGAAATGGCGCGGCTGATGATGCGCCCGTCGATTTCGGGCAGCGCGATGTTCATGGCCAAATCCCGGGGGCTGAGGCCGCGCTGGCCCTGCCGCCAGGCCTCGGTGCCGCCGCCGGCCAGGATCACTTGCAGCACCGGGCAATCGGCACCGGTAAACGGCGTCTCCATCATTTTTCCGCCCGGCGCCGAGACCGCGAAACCGGTGAGGTTGAGGATGATATCGGCGCCCGCTTCGGCCAGGGCGGCGGCGACGATCTCGGCGGAGGCTGGGTCTTTGAGGCTGCCGACGAACATCGGCAAGGGGTTGAGCCCGCGCGCCCGGACCGCTTCGATCAGGGCATCCACCGGCGCCAGATCGCCGGCCTGCACCAGCGCCCGGTAAAATACGATGGCGGCGGTGGGTGCGCCCATCGCCCAATGGCCGCGCACCTGTTCCAGATCGGGCAGGCCTTCGCGCGGCCAATATAGCCCGGCGCGCACCAGCGGCGCCGGCTCCAGCCAATCATCATCGCCGCCCAGAAGATGAACGCAATATTTCAAGAAATTGTGCCCATTGGCGCTGCCCCCATGGGCACAATATTGCCAGAGCCGGTGGCAGGCTTCGGTGGCCAGCGTCGAATGGCCGAACAGTTCCGGGTCCGGCTGATCGTCGCCGGGCACCACCGCCAGCAAAATATCATTTTCCCGCGCCAGGGCCGCCAGTTGCTCCAACCCATAGGGCCAATAGCCGGCGCCGCCCAACAGGCGCACGATCACCAGCCGGGCGTGGGCAATGGTGTTTTCCAGGTAAACGTCCACCGACATGTGGTGGCTGAGCTGCATCAGGTTGGCGAGACGGAGGCTGGGCAAACCAGGCGCGGCGCCCGCTTGCAAATCGCGGCGCGCCATCGCCAGCACCGAAAGATCGCTGGACGCCGCCGACAGCACGACGATATCCCCCGGCGTCTGGCCCAGATCGACGGCTTCGCCGTCGTCCGTTATCTGACCCGGCTGGGTGACCAGAAGATGCATGGACTTGCCTTAAGCTCAGCCGCCGCCGAGGATATTTTTGGCGGCGGCCTGATCGAAGCCGGTCAGGCCGATAACCACCAGCCGCGTCCGGCGCAATTCGGTTTCGGTCCAGGGGCGGTCGAAATAGGTATCGACCCTCGGCCCGACGCCTTGCACCACCAGACGCGCTGGCCGGCCCTCGACATGGGCGGTGCCTTTGATACGCAACACGCCATCAAGCGCCAGCGCCGCCTCGACGCGGGCGCCAATTTGTCCGGTGTCGGCCACCGCTCCCAGCTCCACCACGATGCTTTCGAAATCATCGTGGTCGTGATCTTCTTCCGTGTCGTGGTGGGACCAGCGCTGATCGATATCGTCTTCGGCCGCCGCGTCCAGCCCCAGCACCAGCATCGGATCGATGCGCCCATGGGTGGCGGTAAGCGCCTTGACCGAGGGCCGGGTTTCCTTGGCGACGATCTCCATAACCCCGCCCCGGGCGGCATCGTCCATCAAATCAGACTTGGAGATCACCACCAGATCGGCGGACGCCAATTGATCTTCGAACAATTCTTCCAAAGGGCTGTCATGGTCCAACTGGTCGTCTTCTTGGCGCTGGTCCTGCACCAGGGCCGGATTGTCGGCGAACAGCCCGGCATCGACGGCGGGACCATCGACCACGGCAATGATACCATCCACCGTCGTGCGCGAACGCACTTCCGGCCATTGGAAGGCCTTCACCAAAGGCTTCGGCAGGGCCAGGCCGGAGGTTTCGATAACGATGTGATCGGGCCGGTCTTCCCGTTCGATCAGGGATTCGAGGGCCGGAATAAAATCGTCGGCGACGGTGCAGCAGATGCAGCCGTTGGTCAGCTCCACCACATCGTCTTCTGAGCAGGTTTCAATGCCGCAGCCCTTCAAGATGTCGCCATCGACACCAAGATCGCCGAACTCATTGATGATCAGCGCGAGGCGCCGGCCACCCGCGTTTTCCAGCAAATGGCGGATCAGGCTGGTTTTGCCGGCGCCCAAAAAGCCGGTGATCACGGTAACGGGTATTTTGCCAAGGGTCTGCATGGTGGTTTGTTCTACCTTTATATCTGTCTATTTCTACTTCAATTGCTGGGGGATGCCGGCGGTGACCAGATAGACCTGATCCGCCGCCGCCGCCACTTCGGCGTTCATGCGCCCGGACGCATCGGAGAAGGCGCGGGCCAGGGCGTTTTCGGGCACGATGCCGCCGCCGACTTCGTTCGATACCAGCACCAGCGGGAAACTGGCATCGCCCAGCGCCCGGCACAAGTGGTTGATTTCCGTCGCGGGCGCGCTTCCCTGTTCCATCAGATTGGCAAGCCAGATGGTCAGGCAATCGATGAGCATCGGCGCGCCGGCGCCGGCCTTGACCGTGCCGGTTAAATCGAGCGGCTCTTCGATGGTGGTCCAGCTCTGGCCGCGCCGGGCCCGGTGGCGTTCGATGCGGGCGGCCATTTCCGCATCACCGGCAGCGGCGGTGGCCACATAGATGGCTTCGGCGCCGCCAAACAATTGCTCGGCAAAGGCGCTCTTGCCGGAGGCCCGGCCGCCCAGCACCAATATCGATCCTTGCAGTTCTCCCAAGGGAGCCATATGCGAAGTTCCTCCACCCGAGGCTGGTCACGCGTTTCAATTCCAGGCCGCAATGGCCCTGCCGCCCGGGGAGGTCTCCTGGCTTCGGCGTCAATCTTCCCGCCTTCCCGACATTTCGTCAGTGGCCCGAATGGGTCGATCCAGCCGTTTACAGTTGCGGGGGCAGCGCCGGCCTCGCACCGGCTTCCCTGTCCCGTCGGCGCGATGACGCTATCATTTGCGCCAAGCCCCTGCAAAGTCTTTTGAAATCATTCCAGAAATCAATCCAAATCCCGCACCGGCCCCCGGGTTTTTTTGGTCAGACTGCGCTGGCGCTTGGTGTCCATGCGTTTGCGCTTTGCGGCGCGGGACGGGCGCGTGGGCCGGCGCATCTTCGGCGGCGCCGCGGCCTGGCGGATCAGATCGATCAGGCGTTCCCGCGCATCGTGGCGGTTGCGCTCCTGGCTGCGGAAGCGGCTGGCGGAGATGATGACAACGCCGTTTAGCGTCATGCGCTGACCGGCCAAAGTGCGCAGCCGGCGCAGCACATCGGGCGCCACGGTGGGGCTGTTCGCCGCATCGAAGCGCAGTTGCACGGCGGTCTCCACCTTGTTGACGTTTTGCCCGCCGGGTCCTGGGGAACGGATGAAATGCTCGTCGAACTCGTCCTCGGCAATGACAATGGTATCGGTAATCTCGATCATGGCGGCACTATAGCGTCTAAAAAAGCCTGTGGCGCGCAACCAATTGCTGGGCTAAATTGGCCGCCCATAACAAAGCCTAAGCAAATTTCAGGGAGGCCAATATGCCCAGCAGTGATATCAGCTACACCACCCGCGAAGGCGAAACCTTCACCGGCTATCTTGCGCGCCCGGGCGGCGACGGGCCGTTTCCGGGAATTCTCATGATCACCGCTATTTTCGGCATCGACGAGGAAATGCAGGAACTGGCCAACGCCTGGGCCGCCGACGGCTTCTTAGTGTCGGTGCCCGATATCTTCTGGCGGGTGATGCCGGGGCCGACCGCCGATATGGAAAAAGCCTTCGGCCGCTATAACGATTTCGATTTCGACAAAGGCATGGACGATGTCGAGGACCTGATCACCGATTTGCGCGGGCGCGATGATTGCAACGGCAAGGTCGCGGTGCTCGGCTTTTGTTTCGGCGGACGCTACGCCCATTTGAGCGCGTCGCGCTTCGGCGCCAACGCCGCCGGCGCCTTTCACGGCACCATGATCGGCCAGCATCTGGACGAGGTGGACAAAGTCTCCTGCCCGGTCAGCTTCCATTTCGGCGACCAGGACCCGGTTGTCCCGGTGGAAGAGGTGGACGCCATCAAGGCCGCCTATGCCAGCCACGGCAACGCGGAAATCACCCTTTATGAAGGCGCCACCCATAATTTCTCGATGACCTACAAGGACGGCTACCACGCCGAGGTCGCCAAGACATCCAGGGCCGCCGTGCTTGAATGCTTCAAATCCATGTAGGGTTTGAACAAATTGTGATCGCGGGCGCTCTGGAATTATGCCAGGGTGCACCCTATCTATAGGGTATCGCTTGCGAATATGAAACAAGGCCTGGAGGCATGATGGCCAAGATAGAAATTTACACCTCCCCTTTTTGCGGCTTTTGCTGGCGTGCAAAATCCCTACTCAAAGATAAGGGCGTCGAATTTAACGAGATCGATGTCACCTTCCATCCGGGCCGGCACCCGGAGATGGTACAGCGCTCCAACGGCAGCGCCACGGTGCCGCAAATCTTTATCGACGATGCCCATATCGGCGGCTGCGATGAGTTGCTGGCCTTGGATCACAAGGGCGGCCTCGACCCATTGCTGGCTGTCGGCTAACACGAAGGCGGATCAAACCAATGGCTTCTTCCTTTATCGCCGCCTGCGTCCAGCTTAACGCCAAGCGCGAGGTGGAAGCCAACCTGCCCGAAATTCGCGCCGGCATTTTGGATGCCGCCGGCCAGGGCGCGTCGCTCATAACCCTGCCCGAATGCACCGCCATGATGGAGCCGGACGCGGCCCGCCTTCGCGCCGCCGCGCCGGGCGAAGACCGCCATCCGACGCTGGAGCTGGTTCAAGGCCTGGCCGCCGAGACCGGGGCCTGGATATTGCTGGGCTCGGCCGCCATCCTTTTGGACGGCGGCAAGATCGCCAACCGCAGCTATCTGTTTGACGCCGCCGGCCGGGTGCGCGCCACCTACGACAAAATCCATATGTTCGACGTGGAGCTTGGCGATGGCCAGCATTACCGGGAATCGGCGACCTATGCGCCGGGCTCCGAAGCGGTGCTCGCCGAATTGCCCTGGGGCAATCTGGGCATGACCATCTGCTATGATCTCCGCTTCCCCTATCTGTACCGGACACTGGCCCATGCAGGCGCCGATATTCTGGCCATACCGGCCGCCTTCACGAAAGTATCCGGCGAAGCCCATTGGCATGTCTTGCAACGGGCGCGGGCGATCGAGACAGGCTGTTATGTCATCGCCGCCGCCCAATGCGGCGCCCATGCGGGCGACCGGAAAACCTTCGGCCATTCGCTGATCGTCGATCCCTGGGGCAAGGTTCTCGCCGACGCCGGTGAAGATGTGGGCGTCATCACGGCGGAAATCGATACCGCCCAAGTATTCGAGGCCCGCCGCAAAATCCCCGCCCTTAGCCACGACAAACCGGTCGCCGCACCAGCCCGCAAAGCCCCGGTACGCGCCGCCGAATAATTTGTGCCTAAAAGTAAACTGTCACCGATTTAAATCGGTGACAGTTTACTTTTAGCGCGCCTCACACGTCGCGGGACGGAATGATGCTGACATGGATCGCATCGGCAACGCCCTCGCCGCCGATGGAGCGGACGCCCAAATCCACCTGGTCCAGGCCAAACCGATGGGTGGCCATCAAATCCACCGGATAATTGCCCGATGAGATCAAATCGATGGCGGTTTCCACCGCCTGGTAGGAATGGCCGCGCACGGCCTTCAAAGTGACCCGCTTGGCGGTCATCTGATTGGCCGGGAAATTGTTCAAGGTGCCGCCGGACGCGAAGACCACGGTGCCGGCCTTTTTGACGCAGCCGATGCCGTCCACCAGCGTGTTCGGCCCGCCCGCCAGATCGAGTACCGCATCGCAGCCCTGGCCATTGGTGAGGGTGTAGACGGTTTCGATCAGATCGTCTTTTTCCACATCTATGACCGCGTCGGCGCCGAAGGTCTTGGCGATCTCCAACCTTTTAGCGTCGCGCGCGAGACCGCTGACGATAATCTGGCCGGCGCCGAGGCGCTTGGCCGCCAGCACCGCCGCCAATCCCTGCTGGCCCGGCCCCTGGATCAGTACCGTCTGGCCCATGCAAAGGCCGGCCTCATACATGGTCCATTGCACGCCGTTGCTCATGGGTATCGACATGGCCAGATGATGGGCCGGCACGCCTTCGGCCACCTTGTGGATCACCGCGTTCGGATGCAGATACATAAAGCGGCTATAGCCGCCCCACAGCGTCGGCACCTCGGTTAGGGCTGAGGAGCCATAGCGGAGGCCTTTTTTTTCGACGCCGAATACTTCGGTTTCCTGGCACAGGCGGAAATCGCCGGAGCGGCAGAGATTGCACTGTCCGCACGGCACATATTCTTCGAGGCTGATGCGGTCGCCTTCTTTCAGCTTCCACCGTTTCGCCGCGATGGCGCCAATCTTGGCGACGCGCCCGACATTTTCGTGGCCCATGATGCGCGGCGTGGAATTGAACTGATAGTTGCGCCAATCGGAGCCGCAGATGCCGGCGGCTTCCAATTCCAGCAAGCCATCGTCAGCGCCGATCTCGGGAATATCAAACTCCCGCAATTCGGTGGTCATCACGTCGGTGGCGACGGCGGCGAGGGTTTTTTCGGTCATGGTCTTACTCTCGGGATTATGCTCGCGGGTTTAAGGATGGATCATATCGCTTTGCTGGCGCACCAGGAATTTTTCGTGGCGTTCGATAAAGTCCGCCGCAACCGACGCCACCGCTTCGGGGCGATCCGCATCCACCGCGTGCGCCGCATCATAGATCATCATTAGATGGCAATTGGGCAAAAGCTCCATATAGATGTGCGCCACCTCGGGCGGCATCACCTTGTCTTCGGTGCCAAAGCAGGCGAGCACCGGGATTTGCATTTCGCCGAGCGCCGCCTCAAACGCTTGGTCCCGGGGCGGCCCCATGACGCGGCCCACCAAGGCATGCTGCTTTTCAAGGATGCCTTCGCCATATGCCGGCAAGTCGGGATGGTCGTCCGGGTGCGCATGCAAAGCCGCCTTCATGGCCACCGGGCCGCCCGCCGGCGGCGGCGCGTCGGTCAATCGGATTGCGGCCGGCGCCAGCAGCACCAGCGACTTGATCTTGTCCTTGTCATGCAGCCCCATGCTTAAAGTCACCTTGCCGCCGAACGACATGCCCATGAGGTCATATTCCGATATGCCCATATTGGCGACGGCGTTGCACAATGTGGCCGCCAGCTCGCCCATATTCCCAGACGTTTCATTAGCCGGTGATGCGCCAAAGCCCGGCACTTCGATGGCGATCACCCGATAGCTTTCGGACAATATGTCGTGGGCCTTGGAGAGCCGGACACCGCTGGCGCCGTGGATATAAACCAATGGGGCGCCCGAGCCGGCTTCCAGATAGCGGATATCGAAGCCATCGGCCTCGATGTGTTTTTCGGTGAACAAGGCGCTCGGCGCCACGGATGTTGAATGGCTCATTTTGGGATCAACCTATATTATGTATGCGTGTGATTTATGGCGTTGGCGGCGGCTACCAGTCCTTGATTTGCGGCATGACCTTGGTGCCCATCAGGGTGAGCGACTTGTTGGTGCGCTCGCCCAGTTGGACGGCGCTGATAACATCGAGAATGCCGGGGCCAAGCGCGTCGTGAACTTTCTTGATCTGGGAGACCACCGTTTCAGGGCTCCCGACGATCAATTCGCCAAGCTCGATCTTTTCCTCCAAACCATGCTTGGCGATATTCGCTTCCCGGTTTTTATCCGTATCCTTGCCGTAATATTCGGTATCCTGCACCGCGTTCAGCACCGCCATGTTCATCAGCGTGATGCCGGCCCGCGGCTTGTCGGCGCCGGCCTCGACAATATCGCTGATGGCTTCTTCGTCGGTATCGGCGATATGCATGCCGAGGCGGTAAATGATGTCGTCCGGCTTTGGCTCCCAGCCGGCCTTGACCGCCTGATCCCGGTAATAGTTGGCCGATTTGGTGGCGGCGGGAAGCGTGGTCACGGCAAATCCGAGGCCAAGCTGGTTGTCGGCGGCGAACTTGCCCGATTGCTCCGACGAGCCCGACATATAAATCGGCGGGTGCGGCTGCTGCACCGGGCGCGGCCAGATGGAGATCGAGCGGTACTGGTAGTAACGCCCCTCCCAGCCGAACGGCTGCTTCTCGGTCCAGGCGCGGCGGATCAGCTTGACCGCCTCGGCGAAACGCTCGCGGCTTTCGTTGGGATTGACGTTGTAGGTCACATATTCGTTGGGCGTGCCGCGCATCAGCCCGGCGATGATGCGCCCGCCGGTCATGGTGTCGAGCATGGCCAGCTCCTCGGCAACCCTTAACGGGTTGAGGATCGGCAAGTCCGGGCCCAGCAGCGCGATCTTGGCGCGCTTGACCACCTGGCTCATGGCGCCGGCCATGACCATCGGGTTGGGCGTCACCGAAAATGGCGCAAAGTGATGCTCGGCCACCGAAATCCAGTCGAAGCCAACCTCGTCGGCGAGCTTGGCCTGATCCAGGGTAAGCTGCATGGAGCTTTGCGCGATCTCCGGCTCGTACTGGGTGGCCGGCACCGGCCAAGTGCCGCGCACCGCCGGGCCCATATAACGCGTGTTGCAAAACAACGATATTTTCAAGCTGATCTCTCCCCTTAAATTTTATTGTATGGACGGGTATCTTAAGCGCCGTTCAGAAACTCGGCGATGGCGCCGGCGACCGCGTCCGGGGCATCGAACTCCACCTTGTGGCCGGCGCCCTCGATGATGCGGACGCTGGCCTCACCGGATATGGCATCGGCAAAGCGCTGCGCGTAGGACGGCGGCAACACCTGATCGTCGGCGCCCCAGATAATCAACGCCGGCTGGCGAATACGCGCCAGGCGCTTGGCCAGCCTGGTATCGCCCAGGGGCCACAAAAACTTGGCCGCCGCCATCTGGGCGCGGAAGCGGGTCAGGTCCCATTCCACCTCGTCCTCGCCGTCAGGGGTATCGACGTAACTGTCATAGGCGTCCGGTTTGGCCGATATGATCGATGACAAAAGATCCTGGCGCTGAGCGAAGACATCGATGGAAGGCTCTTCGTCCACATACATCCCATAGGGCGCGATCAGCACCAGCCGGCGCACCGCATCGGGCCAAGCGGCGGCAATCTCGGCGGCCAGGGCGCCGCCCACCGATGCGCCGATCAGATCGGCACCGCCGAGCCCGGACGCGGAATGCACATCGCGCGCCGCCAAAATCCAATCGAACACATCATCCAACGGCTCGTAATCGTAGCCGCCGGGATAGCCCGGCAGGGACGGCGCCACCACTTGGCGGCCGGCGCTCAAATTATCCAGCAGCGGCAGCCAGGCGGGCAGGCCATGCAGGCCGGCGAAATAGCCGACCGTATCGCCGCTGCCCATTTCCCACACACGGGTGGAGCCGCCGGACGTCTCAACGGTGCGTTCGGTCATGGCGTTCATTCGGCGGCCTCGGATTGCGGCACCCGCTTGGCGGCATCCATGGGTTCGGGCCACCATTTATGCTCCCACTGATCTTCGAAAAGATCGGTCAGTTGCGGCATCACCTTTTCGGCGAACATGCGGGTGTTATAGTTGGTCAGATCGCGGCTCATATTGCCGAAATGCAACAGCATCAAAAGATTGCCCACATTGAGATCGATAGCCGCTTCGCGGATCTTGTCGGCGACTTCGTCGGGGCTGCCGATGATGATATGGCCTTCGTCGAACATCTTGCGCTCGGCGCCCCGGTTGATGCCGGAGCCGGAAAAGCGATTGGCCCGGTTGGCGGCGGTAACGATCTGCGAGGAAAGCCGCGCGCGCAAGGTTTCCTCGGTGGTGTAGCCGGGCGGGCTGGCGAACCGGGGGCTGAGATGCAGACAGGTATCGAAGAAATAATTGCCGGGTTCGGTATAAAGCTCTTCCGCCTCTTTGCGGGTTTCGGCGACGCCGATGGCCTGCAGGAAGCCGGCCTGGAAGGGATTGGGCTCCATCCCCATGGCGCCCATTTCCTTCCAATAACCCTTCATCACCGCTGCCGACGCCTTGTAGCCGAAATAGGACAAATAGGCATAGAGAAAGTCGTTGTCGGCGCACATGCGCCAGGTTTCGACGCTGCCCGAGCCCGGCACCCAGACCGGCGGACGCGGCTTTTGCACCGGGCGCGGCCAGACATTGACGTAGCGCTGCTGGTTAAAGCGGCCGTTGAAGGCGAACGGCGCATCGGCTTTCCAGGCCTTGGTGATCAAATCGATGGCTTCGTAGTAGCGGGGCCGCAAAAGGCCCGGGTTCTGGCCATAGGCGTAACAGGTATCCATGGGCGTGCCGACCGGAAAGCCGGCGATCAGGCGGCCACCAGAAATGCAATCGACCATCGCCAATTCTTCGGCCACCCGGGTCGGCGGATTATACAGCGCCAGGGAATTGCCCATCACGCAAATGGCCGCGTCCGACGTGCCGCGCGCCAATATGGAGGCGATCAGGTTCGGCGACGGCATCAAGCCATAGCCATTGGAATGATGTTCGTTGACGCAGATCGCATCCAGCCCAACTTCGGCGGCGAATTCCAGCTCATCGATATATTCGTTATAGATCTCGTGGCCGCGCTCGGCGTCGAACAGGCCGGGATCGATATTCACCCAGACCGATTCGTGTTTTTCCTTGAAATCATCCGGCAGGTCCGGATAGGGCATCAGATGGAACCAGAGAAATTTCATGAATCAGACCTCCTCGACCGGTAAATCATAATCCAACCCGGCCTTGGGCTGCATATCGAACGCCCGAAGGACCAGCGCGGTCCCCGAATATTGCGTTATCAGAATAACAAAGTCCACGAGCTGCTTGTCGCCGAACATGGCGCGGGCGGCGGCATATCTGTCTGCATCAATGCGCCGCTCCCGAAATAGCTGGCGGCCAAATTCGATGATCAGAATTTCGGTTTCGGTCAAACCGTCGGTGGCTTTCTTGAAGCGCACCACATCGATGGTGCCCGCGGGCACGCCGGCGTCGATGGCGGCCGGCTCATGCGCCGCCCATTCGAATTTGCTGTCCATTTCCCGCGCCGCCACCAGGATCGCCAGCTCCAGAACGTCCTCATCGAAACCGGCCTCTTTGCGCAAGTATCGGTTCAGGCCGCTGGAATGCTCGGACACCTTATTGCTGTGCAGCTGGATGGTGCCCGGTCCCTGCAGCCCAACCCGGGATTCAGTATTGGGATCGGCCAGCCGGTCATAGGCGGCCTTGCTGCGGTCGTCCATTTTTTCCCGGTCCGGCATCGGCAGCCGGCAGAAGGAATCGGGATAGATATCGGCGGGCATGTCGCCATCGGCCATTGGAATTTCCCCCCTTTTCAACTTGTCGATTCAGTCAACGATACCATTTTTTTGAGGCAGGTCGAGCGTCGCGTGCGCGCGCCTTGACCTCATTCCATATCGATGACCGTTCCAGTCAGAAATTTTGCCCGCTCGGAGGCGAAAAAGGCAACCAGATCGCCGACCTCTTCGGGCTCGGCGGGGCGCCCGATGCGGGTGGCGGCAGGCAGCTCGCCATGCCGTTCGGGATCGCCGAATTCTTTCTCCGCGGTCAGCCGGCGTAAATATATGAGCCGGTCGGTGAGGGTCGGTCCGGGATTGATACAGATCACGCGCACCCCTTTTCCAGCTCCAGCAACACCCAACGAGCGGGAAAAGTTGATCATCGCCGCATTGCCGGTGGCGCCGGCGATATAATCGGGCATCGGCAGACGCCCGGCGATACCGGCGATATTGACAATGACGCCATAGCCTTGATCGCACATGGCCGGGAAGATCATGCGCGACATATGGATATAGCCGAATATTTTCAGCTCCCATGAATCACGCCACACCTCGTCCGTAAGATCGGTGATCGAGCCGCCGGGAATGGCGCCGGCATTGTTGACCAGAATGTCGAGAGCGCCGACATCGTCCACCAGCCCTTTGCGCTTGTCGGCGTCCGACAAATCCACGGCGTGGGTTTCGATGGCCACGTTGTAGCGCCCGGCGATATCGGCCTTGGCCTTTTCCAGATCATCGGCGGTGCGCGCCGCCAGATGAACATTGACGCCTTCCGCCGCCAGCGCCTTGGCCGACGCAAGGCCAATGCCTTTCGAGCCGCCGGTGACCAGCGCCCATTTTCCATTGAGATTAAGATCCATGGGGTTCTCCTATTCGGTAAGTCATGCGCTTAGGGGCAGTGTTCCGTCGGCGGGCAGCTCGTCAAACGCGTTGAGCACCATGGCCACGGACGTGTAATAGCCGAGCACGGCGACCAGCTCGACCACCGTCGCCTCGCCAAATTCGGCCAATGCGGCGGCGTAGGTTTTGTCGGTGACGGATTTATCGGCCATCAGTTCCGATGCGAAATCATAGAGAACTTCCTCGTCCCGGTTTTCGAAGTTGGGGCGTTCACGCTTGCGGATCGCCTCGGTGACGGCTTCACCGATGCCGGCTTCCACGGCGATGGGCTGGTGCACCCACCATTCCACTTCGGCCGACCAATCGCGCGATACAATCAGGATCGCCAGTTCCGACAGCTTCGCCGGCAGCGATGTCTGGAACCGGCAGAAGGCGCCGAGGCGCTGGGCCAATCCGGCCAGCTCGGGATTTCGGAACCAGGCGTTCATGGGCCCGCCGATGCGGGTGCGCGGGCCCGACAATATTTCGTCATGGGCGCTTTTTTGCGCGGCCGTCATTTCCGCGTAGACAAGTGGCTTCAATCTGGCCAAGGCCGCATCCCCCCGTTCCGTAAATCTTAGCGGCGATTGTCCGCGAATATCACAGACCAGACAAGCGCCCGCGACGTTATCTATTTGTAGCGGCTCGGCAAATGTAGGAACATGACCCGTCGAGCAACACCAGAAGGGGGAGCCACAACATGGCCAGGACCAAGGAACTAGATTGCGTCAAATATGAAATCGACGACGAAGGCATTGCCTGGGTAACCTTCAACCGCCCGGAAAAACGCAACGCCATGAACCCGCAGTTGCATTTCGACATGGAAGAAGTGATCCGCGAATTGGAGACCGATGACGACGCCAAGGTTATCGTCGTCACCGGCGCCGGCGATGCCTGGAGCGCGGGCATGGATCTACGCGAATTTTTCCGCGCCACCGATAACGATCCGGCGGCCCGCTTCAAGGCGCAATGGGCGCACCGTCACTGGGCGCAGTTTCTTGCGACCTCGCAAAAGGCCACCATTGCCATGGTCAACGGCTATTGTTTCGGCGGCGCCTTTTGCTCGTTGGCCGCCTGCGACATCGTCATCACCGCCGACGACGCCACCTTCGGGCTTTCGGAAGTCAATTGGGGCATCCTGCCCGGCGGCAATGTCTCCAAGGTGTTCGCCGATCTGGCCAATCATCGCAACGCCATGTTCTACGCCATGACCGGGCGCACCTTTGACGGGCCGAAAGCGGTGGAGATGGGGATCGCCACCCTGTCGGTGCCGGCGGACGGATTGCGGGACGAAGTTCTCTCCATCGCCAGGGAATTGATGGAAAAGGCGCCCATGGTGCTGGCCTACACCAAGCAGGCCGTACGCAACGTGGGCGATATGGATATGAACATGGCTTACGAATATCTGGCCACCAAGGGCATGGCCCTGCGCTCTGTCGATAGCGGTGGTACCCGCGAGCGCGGCATGACCGAGTTTCTCGACAAGAAAACCTATCGCCCCGGCTTGGGTCCGGTCAGCCTGGAAGACGAATAGCGCCAGGGACCTTAGAAGGGGCCGCCCATGCAAATATTGTTGAGCGAAGATCAAACCCTGATCCGCGAGAGCGCCCAGCGTTTCGGCGCCGATCATGGCGGCGGCGACCGCCTCCGGGCCTTGCGCGATGGCGGCGGCACCGGGCTGGAACCCAAGGACCTGACCGACGCTGGCGCCGATGGCTGGCTCGGCCTGATGGCGCCGGAAGACGCCGGCGGCGCCGGGCTTGGCGCCAAGGAATTGTGTCTGGTGGCGGAACAGGCGGGCCGGGCGCTGGCCACCCTGCCTTTGGTTCCAGCGGCAGCGGGGGTTATGGCTTTATCGACAAGCGGCGATGGTTTTACCGATTTGCTGGCACGCGCCATCGCCGGCGAGGCGCTGGTGGTCCCCGCCCTGCAGACCGACAGCCGGGATGGCGCCAAGAACCCAATCGAATTGACGGAGAGCGGCGGCGGATTGCGCCTCACCGGCCATCTGATGGCGGTGCCGGGGGCGGGCGAAGCCGACGCATTTATTGTCGATGCGGGCTTGGATGAAACCCGCGTCCTGGTCCTGGTGCGCAAAGATGCGGCCTTGGTTACCCCGCAAAGGGCCATCGACGGCAGCCCCATCGGCACCGTCGATCTCAAAGATGTAGACATCGCCGCGGCCGATGTTCTGGCCTGCGGCGACGACGCGGCGCTGCTGCGCCGGCGCCTGGACACGGTGATCCAATTGGGCCATGCGGCGGAGATGATCGGCATCATGGAAGCCGCCCAGGAAATGACCCTCGATTTCTTGAAGACGCGGGAACAGTTCGGGCGCAATCTCAGTGCCTTTCAGGCCCTGCAACACCAGGCGGTTGATAATTTTATGGCGGTCGAGGCGTCCCGCGCCCTGGTGTTCGAGGCGGCCGGTTATTGCGACCGGGACGACGCCTACGCCGATTGGCTGGCCTCGGCGGCCAAGGCCAAGGCCGGGCCCGCCGTAATCCAGGTGTGCAATAGCTGCATCCAGTTGCACGGCGCCATCGGCTTCACCGACGAACATGATATCGGGCTGTACTTGAAGCGTGCTATGGCGGTGGCGGCCTTGAACGGTGCGCCAGCGGCGCACTTGAAACGCTACGCCGAACACGCATTGTCGCCCCGCAACGACACCGATATTCCCAGCTTCCGGGTCGATACCGAAGATGAAGCGGCGTTTCGCGGCACCGTGCGCGGCTGGCTCGAAGGCGCACTTCCGGAACACCTGCGCAACCTGCCGACGCGCCCCAATGCCGAAGATTCCATGTGGTGGCACAAGCAGCTTTACGAGCAAGGCTGGATCGCCCCGGCCTGGCCCAAGGAATGGCAGGGCATGGATGGGAGCCTCTCCGAACAGATAATCCTCGCCGACGAAATGGCGCGCATCGGAGCGCCGGAAATCTCCGCCCAGGCCATCGGCCATCTGGGACCGATCCTCTTGCGCTTCGGCAATGAGGAACAGAAACAGCAGCATCTGCCGGGCATGGTGGCCGGCGATGTGTTGTGGTGCCAGGGCTATTCCGAGCCGGGCGCCGGATCGGACCTGGCCAGCCTCAGAACCGCTGGCGTCATCGACGGCGATGAATTGGTCATCAACGGCCAGAAAATCTGGACCACCTGGGGGCATCTGGCCGATTGGATATTCGCCCTGGTGCGCACCGATGCGGACGCGCCCCGCAAGCAGGAAGGTATCACCTTCATCCTGATCGATATGAAGACGCCGGGCATCACGGCGCGCGGCATCCAGACCCTGCCCGACGAGGACGAATTTGCGGAGGTGTTTTTCGACGATGTGCGCGTGCCGCTGACCAATATCGTCGGCGAGATGCACAAGGGCTGGGGCGTGGCGACGGCGCTTCTGGCCAACGAGCGGGGCGGCAGCGCCAATCCTAAAAACAACGTCCAGGCCTTGCGCCGCATCAAGGAAAAGGCGCGCGCCAACGGCGCCATCGAAGACGCCGCATTCGCTGAAAAATTGATGCATGCGGAGTTGGAGGTGCTGGCCATATCGGCCGGCTTCGCCCAGGTGGTGGCCACCTATCAGTCGGGCGGCGAGCTGGGACCGGATTCGTCCTACTTGAAATTATTGGGCACCGAGAGCGAACAACGGCTGGCCGATCTGATGATCGAAGCCTATGGCAGCGACGGCGCCCTTCTTTTGCCGCACAAGCCCGAGGATGGCTCGTTCGATGCCGCCTCAAATTTCCTGCGTGCCCGGCGCGCCACCATCGCCGGCGGCACTTCCGAGATCCAGCGCAACATCATCGCGCGCCGGGTTCTGGATATGAAATAGCCATCTTAGAAGGAGACTGAGACGATGCTGGATTACAAAACATTGGGCCTGGAAGAAGCACAGCGGGTAATCGACGCGGTCATTGCCCACGCCCGCGAAATCGACCACCAAGGCGTCGCCGTCTGCGTCGTCGATAAGGGCGGCGAGATCATCGCCTTGGCGCGCATGGACGGCAAGGCGGCGCGCTTCACCCGGGCCGCCCACCGCAAGGCCTATACCGGCGCCATCTTCGAGCGCGACACCAAGGGCGTGATCAAGTTCTGGGACGGCCAGGCGAAAGAAGGCCATCGGGGGCCGTCCGATTGGAACGACACCATGATAACCACCCTGCCCGGCGGCTATGTGGTTTGCCACGGAAAAGAAGTGGTCGGCGGTGTCGGCGTCGCCGGCGGCAACCAGCAATTCTCCGACGAAGCCTTTGCCGAGCTGGCCATCGAGGCCCTCGGCGAGGATTTCCGCCACCGCGTCGATTGGGAACAAGGTCCATGAGTGACCGCACCATATCGGAGATTTTCGCTCACGGGGAAACCGATCCGATCCCGGCAGGCATCCGCATGGGCGATCTGGTTCACGGCGCTTCGATTTCCGGCGAGGACCCGGCCAGCGGCGATATCCCGGGCAGCCTGGAGGCGCAAATCGCCAATGCCTTTGGAAATATGCAGGGCGCGATCACCAATGCCGGCGGCGGGCTCGGCAATATCGCCCAGGTCAGCGTCTTTTTTGAAGACGGCCGCGCCGGCATGAAGCTGTTGAACGCGGTGTGGGAGGAGACCTTTCCGGACGCCGATGACCGGCCCACCTATAAGTTCATCACCACCCCCCTGACCGGCGGGCGCCTAGTACAGTTTGAATTTTTTGGCGTCCTCAATGCCAGCCGCCAAGTGATCAATCTGCCCGTCGTTGCCCACACCAACCCGATCCCCATGGGCGTGCGCATCGGTGATTACCTGTTCACATCCCGTGTGTTGCCGTTCAGCCCCGAGACCGGCAAGCCCGGAGAGGACGCCGCCGAGCAGGCCGATTTTGTCTTCCATAATGTCGGCGCCACTCTGGAAGCCGGCGGCATGGGCTGGGACGCGGTGCGCCAGGGCCGCCTGTTCCTGAGCGACATGGGCGGCTTGCCCTCGCTCAGGGAACGCTGGTCGTCCCAGTTCGGCGGCGAGGCCAGGCCCCTGCATCCCATTCACTATGCGGTCGCGCCCTCGCTTTTGGTTATGCTGGAAGTCATCGCCGCCGTTTGAAGGAGATCCCATTGAGCACGCTTAACCCATTGTTCGAGATTTACCCCGATGCCCTCGGCGCCACCATGCCGCTGGGCGTTCGCGCCGCTGATCTGGTTTATGCGGGCGGCTTGTCCGGCGCCGATCCGGTCACCGGCGCACCCACCGGCGATCTGGCGGCGCAGACCGAAACCGCCCTCAAACACCTGGCGGCTTTGGTCGAAGGCGCCGGCGGCAGCACCGATAACATCGGCCGCGCCGTCGCGTTCGTCACCAAGGCTGAAGACCGGATGGCGGTGTATGATCCGTGGGACGCCATGTTCCCGGACGCGAACGACCGCCCCGCCTTCAAGGTGCTCGTCGCCGATCTGCCGCCCGGCCATCTGGTCCGCATCGACGGGCTTGCCATCCTTGGCGCGCGCCGGATGCGGGGCGAAATACCGGGCGTTCCGGCGCGCGATCCCACCGTGCGCCTGGGCGATTGGCTGTTCACATCCAGGGTGCATGGCATCCATCCCGAAGACGGTGTTCCCGGCGACACCCGTACCGAGGCGGTGCAGAATTTCGAAAACCTGGCTGATCTACTGGACATCCACGGCTTCGAAGCGTTCGATTTGGTTCAGATCACCATTTTCGGCAACGACAGCACCTATTTCGATATTGCCCGCCAAGCCTGTGAACGGGTCTTTTTGGCCGCCGGCGGCGATCCGGTAATCCATTGCGTGGCCAGCCCGCTGGCCCCCAAATTCAAGATCAGCGCCGAGATGATAGCGGTCAAGGGCGGCCGGGCGGAGTTTGCCGAAATCTACATAGACACAGACGCCGGCGCCGCCCCCGACGGCGCCCGCCTCGGCGATCTGATCATCGCGCCCGGACTGGACGGCGGGGCCGGCGATGCGGAGGCGCAAATGCGCGCCGCCTGCACCAAAATGGAAGCCTTTGCCATCGCCGCCGGCGGCAGCCTGGCCGACATCGCCCGCGTCGCCATCTATATGGCCACCCTCGACGACCGGCCCGTGCTCAACGATGTCTGGGCCGAATGGTATCCGGATATGGACGACCGGCCGCCGCACAAATACGCCCCCGCCGCATTGGCCGAGGGGCGCCTGTTCCGCCTCATGGTGCTGGGATTGCTGAACGCTGAGCGCCAATGTCTGGTCATTCCCGGCATGCAGCATGGCGATCCCATGTCCATGGGCGCGCGCACCGGCAACCTGATCGCGTCGTCGCGCATCTTCGGCACCCATGCCCATACCGGGGAGCGCGCCAAGGACGCCGCCGAGGCCACCGATCTGGTGTTCGATCATGTGACAACTTTACTGAGCGAAGGCGGCGCCGATTGGTCGAACCTGACCCAACTGACCGCCTTCATCGGCGATGCGGATTTCCGTGGATTGATCGAGCAACGCTGGCAGGCGCGCACCGCCGGGCTGGCGTCATCGCCGCGCCTCAACGTCATTGTCATCACCCTGGCCGGCGGCCCCAATCCGAGGGTGGAAATTCTGGCGCTGCTTTAAGGTCATGACCTAAAGCTCGTCTGCTGTATAGGCGCCGGGATGGCGCGTCTTGACGGCGCGCAATTCGGCCGGCGCCAAGCAGCCGAGCTGGCCCAAGGTGGCCGCCAGATCGTCCTTAAACAGATCGATCATATGCTCAGGTCCGCGTGATCCAAGCGCGCCCAAACTCCACAGGAACGCCTTGCCGGCAAGCGCCACATCAGCGCCGAGAGCCAGGGCGCGGGCAACGTCGACGCCGGAGCGGATACCGCTATCCAAAGCAATCGTGGCCTTGCCGCCGACGGCGGCGGCGATGGCAGGCAAGACGTCCACCGATGCCGGCAAGGCATCGATCTGGCGCCCGCCATGGTTGGTCACCACCATCCCATCCAGGCCCAGCGATACCACCCGTTCCGCGTCCGCCGGATGCATGACGCCCTTCAAGACCATGGGGCCTTTCCAATGGTCCCGGTAGCGGGCGATCTCGTCCCAGGTGAAGGCGCCGCCGCCTTCGATGCGCATGAATTTCGCGGCCGCCTCCATGCTCGGATCGGTGTCCATATAGGGGCGCAAATTGACAAAGCGCGGGATGCCGTTGCGCATCAGCGACAAAAACCAGGGCAGCGAGGACAGGGCGTCGAGGCGAAGCCGGTTGGTAAGCTTGAACGGGTTGACGATACCGCTTTTGGTTTCCCGGGGGCGGGTTGTGCGCACCGGCGTATCACAAGTCAGCATCAAAACCTTGACCCCGGCATCGCCTGCCCGGCGCACCAGATCGAGGCCGATTTTATGCTCATTGCGGGCAAAACGGTATAGCTGCAGCCATAGGACATCGGGCGCGATCTGGGCCGCCTGCTCGATGGTGATGGCCGAGAGAACGCCAAGGGTATAGGGAATTCTAGCGGCCTGGGCGGCGCGGGCGAAATAGGTTTCGGCGCCGGGAAATCCGGTGCCGGGACCGCCGATGGGGGCGATGCCGATGGGCGCCGAATAGGGCTGGCCGAACAGCGCGACATCAGTGGGCGGCGGCGCGATCACATTGCCGTAACGGGGCAACATTTCGACCGCATCGAGGGCCGCCCAATTGCGATTGATGCCGGTATCGGCGGCGCCGGCGCCGCCATCGATATATTCGAAGGCGAAGTTGGGCAGCCGCCGCTTGGCCCGGGCGCGCAGATCAAACGATGTGGGAAAGCGCCGCTTGAGGGCGAGCTTTTCCGCCGATACGGGCGCCGGCGGTGCGTTTGCGGGGTAATGGTCCGGGGTTATTTGCGGCGTGGGCGTGGTCTCATCTGGCATGAAAGCGTCCCCGATATAAGTTTTTTATGGGCGGCGGTGGAATTGATCCTCGGCGATTTGATCATTCGCGCTTCGGCGGGTCAACTCAGTTCAACGTTCGCTCGAAGCCTTATATCAAGGCGCGCGGTAAACCAGATGCGGAAAAACCTGTTCTGCGTGCAGCCCATCGCGGCGCACAAGAAGCTCTTCCACCGCTTCGAAAGCGCCGATGCAGGTCGGCACCAGCGGATCGTCAAATATGAGATAGCCGCCGCTGATCATGGTGGGCTTTACCTGCTCGTAGGAATAAGCAACGGCATCGTAGACATCGCAATCCACGTGGGCGAGGCAGACGCGGCCGATCTCGGCCAGGGCGCCGGGCAATGTGTCTTCGAAGCGGCCTTCGATGTAAGTCAAATTATCGAGGCCGAGGCTGGCGACATGGCCGCGCAGCTCCTCCAGATCGACTTTTTCAAAGCCGCCTTCGCCGTAGGCATCGATGGCGGCGTTGGTATCGGGGAAGCCGGCAAATGTATCGAACGAAATCACCTGCGAGCCCGGCAATAGCGCCTTGGCGGCGGCCGCCATGAATATGGCCGAGCCGCCCCGGAGGCTGCCGAACTCAACAATATGGCCGGGCGCCGCAACCCCGGACAAATTCATTTTGAGGATGGCAAATAGATTGATCAAGTTGGCCAGGGCGACCACGGTCCGGGGTTTGCCATTGGGCGCGGCGGCTGTTGCCAGCGCATGGGCTTCGCAAAACACCGGATCGGCGAGGCAAAGGTCCTTGAGGTTGCCGTATTTCAGCCCGCAGCCCCGGATATATCCGTTGTAAACCTCGCGCCCTTTTCTGGCGGCTCGCGGCATATCGCCGAGACCGCTCAGAAACGGCTGTAGCTGAATATTCCAATCATCCATGTGGGGTTAGTTTCCAAACGCAATTGAATTGCCGCCATTCTACTACCGCCGGAGCGGTGGCGCCATTCCGCTCAATATCCGCGCGTGCGCCGCGGCTTCACATTCGGGGCTGTGGCGTATCTTTTGAACAAGCGCTCAAATCAGTTAAGGCCGTAAACCTCGATAATTTCGATCTCGCCCTTGCCCTGGACCTGGACCGAGCCCAGGGTGCGGCCCTGGCATTCGCTCTGGATTTGCAGCCACGCATCGTGGGGAACGGTGACCGAGCCTGGCTTGCCGTGGCGCTCCATGCGGGCGGCCACGTTCACGGTGTCGCCCCAAACATCGAACTGGTATTTTTCGCCGCCGACGATGCCGGCAATGACCGGTCCGGAATTGACGCCGACGCGAATTTGCCAGCTGGGCTCAATGGAGGCGACGACGCCGCTCATTTCCAGCCCGCATTTAACCGCCGACAATAAAGGCTCCGGATTTGGCATCACCAGCCCCGCGGACGCCATATAGCCGTCGCCGATGGTTTTGATTTTCTCCAACTGGTGGCGGCGGGTGATGTCTTCGAAGGTCTCGATCAGAGCCTGCAGACGGCCCACCACTTCCTCGGCCGAATGATTGTCGCAATAGGTCGTGAAGCCGACGATATCGCAAAACAGAAGCGCCACGTTGTCATAACCGCGCGGCACAACGCGCCCGGTTGCCTTCAGCTCGGAGGCGATTGGCGCCGGCAAGATGACGTTGAGAAGCTGATCCGAGCGCTTTTTCTCGTCGCCGATTTGGCGCACATAGGCCTCTTCGCGGTCATGCATGCTTTTCCTTTCCAGGCTGGCGCCGATGCGCGCCCGGAGCAAGGCCCGGTTAAACGGTTTCGGCAGATAGTCCTCGGCGCCCATCTCAATACATTTCGCGATGCTTTCGATATCGTCGATGGCCGACACCATGATCACCGGAATATGGCGGGTCGCCATGTCGGTTTTCAAATTTTTGAGGACGCCGAAGCCATCCAGCTCGGGCATGTCGATATCGAGCACGATCAGATCGATGGCATGGGTGCGCACCAAACCAAGCCCCTCGGCGCCCGAGGTGGCAAAACAAAGATCGGAATATCCCTCGGCCTCCAACAAGCCTTTGATCAAGGTATGGTTGAACGGCTCGTCGTCGATTATCAGCAACGAATATTCGCGGTCAGACACTTTGGTAATTCCTCAGGCCAGGCAGGGCCACGAAACTCATGACAACCACCCTAACGTGGGATTAATACTAATCAAATTGTATTTATTCAATTACTCGCTGTAAACTAATGCACCCAACGGCATCAAAAATGGAGCAGACATTGGCGGACACGGACCTTAGCGGCATCAATGTTTTGATTGTCGAAGATGACAGCTTTTCTCAAACCTTGATGCGGGCGCTTCTGGGCAAGCTTGGCATCGGCGCCATCACCGCCGCCGACAATGGCGTCGCCGCGTTGGCGCGCCTGCAAGACAGCGCCGCCGACTTCGATTTGATCATCAGCGATATCGAAATGCCCGAAATGGATGGCCACGCGCTGATAGCGCAAATCCGGAGCGGCGCTGTTCCTAAATATAAAGATGTGCCCATCGTGGTCATCTCGGGCAAGGAAACCGAAGACAGCATCGCCGGGCAGGATTATGGCGTCGAAGGCTTTATCGCCAAACCGGCCACTGCTGCAAATCTTTCCACCGCCCTGAACGCGGCGCTGGGGTAGGGTGCGAAATCAGAGACTGCGGAGAATGAAATTCGCTAATCTCAAATCCATATGGGTTTGGACTCGGGCGGCTTTGATCGTGGCGTTGGCGTTGCTGGCGCCGTTCAGTCCCGCAGGCGCAGCCGATCCCGATAAAATCTCCATTGTCTATTGTGAAGACTGTGTGCCGTTTCATTTTCGCGATGCCGGTGGCCAGCCGAGTGGCATGATCATCGATGTCTGGCGGTTGTGGGCCGAGCGGACGGGGACCAAATTGGAATTCCGCGCCGCCACTTGGGACGAGACGCTGGCGTTGGTACGGGACGGCAAAGCCGATGTTCATGCCGGCCTGTTCTTCAATGAAGCGCGCAACAAGTTTTTGGATTACGGCGCCGAGTTGGCCGAGACCGATACCACTTTGTTCGTCGATAAAGATCTGGGCGCCGTTGAAAGCCTTACCGCGCTAACCGGCCACCAGGTGGGCGTGCTGGCTGGTGATTATGTGGAAGGCTATTTGAAAGAACGCCTGCCTGCCAAGGACGTCATCGGGTTCGAAAGTTATGAGGCGCTGACCGATGCGCTGCGCCTCGGCCAAATAAAGATATTTGCCGCTGATACGCCGTCGGGCATTTTTCATTTGCAAAAGTCGGGGCTGGGCCACAGTACCCGACTCTTTTCAAAACACCAACTCTATCAACGGTTTCCGAGGATTGTTTGGTTTGAATAGAGCCATCATATAGTCGCGGAATTCCATTTCAGACATTTTGACCATGGCTTTTC
>Ga0114993_10000288_pt1 | contig 58529 bp, 64 predicted proteins | sample ArcticOcean_MG_C_FD_87042 | JGI IMG/M metagenome (GOLD analysis project Ga0114993, IMG submission 87042) | Marine microbial communities from western Arctic Ocean - ArcticOcean_MG_CB2_150 | ecosystem: Environmental > Aquatic > Marine > Oceanic | place: Arctic Ocean: Canada Basin | collected... | reverse complement strand
TTTCCAATATTTTTTGTGTTTTTAGATTTATCTGTTAATAATCTATTTCCACTATAAATCAATTTATTATCTGTTATATGATTATAGCTTTCAGGGTATTTTTTTGAATATGATTTATGTAGAACATCATGTCTAGCGGAGGTAAGTCCATTACTTCCTATGCCACTATTATATTCTTTTTCGTATGTAGATTGACCATAAGATGATAGACCAACAATTACATCACCATCTTTAATGTTAACGTTTATAATATTTTCTTTTTTTTCTCTACACGAAACCGTACTATCTACTATTATAGTTTTTACTACATCACCAACATCAGCAGTTTCTCCTCCACTTGAATATATGTCTATATCATTATCTTTTAATAGTTTTATTACATCATTTGTGCCTTTTATTATTTCTGAGATAACCTCTCCAGGTATGATGTGTTTATTTCTTCCAATGGTTGAAGATATAATAATATTATTAGTAGCTCCTACACATATAATATCATCAATATTCATTATTAAAGCATCTTGAGCAATACCCCGCCACACACTTAAGTCTCCAGTTTCTTTCCAGTATATATAAGCAAGAGATGATTTTGTACCCGCTCCATCAGCATGCATAATATTACAATAATCTGAATCACCACTAATTATATCTGGAATTATTTTACAAAACGCATTAGGAAATATTCCCTTATCTATATTTTTTATTGCATTATGAATATCTTCTTTTTGTGATGAAACACCTCTTCCTAAATATCTATTAGACATAATATTAAAAAAAATATTAATTATTAATAAAGAATCTTTCTTCAGTTTGAGAATCTTCATCATCATCAATCAACTCGTAACTCGTAACTTTAAATTCAGTTCTTCTATTAACTTGATGTTCTTCTTCTGTTTTTGCATTTACTATTATCAATTGAGATTCCCCATAACCTTTGGCAGTAATTCTTTTTTTATCAATTCCTTTTGAAATAATATATAAAACAGCAGATTCAGCTCTTCTCTGAGAAAGGTCTTGATTATATTCTGGACTTGACCTATCATCGGTATGGGAGCTTAGCTCTATAGAAATAGTTGGATTATCTCTCATTATTATTACTAGTTTATCTAATTCAATTGCTGCATCAGTTCTAATATCTGATTTATTTAAATCATAATATATATTATCTAATAATATTGATTTATCGAGGATTATTTGATCAAGAATAATATTTTTTTCAAAGTCTACATTTGTTATGAATTCTTTAAGAGCAGATTTATCTATTGCTTTTCCAATTGTGCTAAATCCTGAACGAGAACTAAAATAATTTTCTTTTTCTCCTATCAAAACATATTCTTCATCTGAAAAAACAGTAAATGAAAATGCTCCTTTTTCATCTGTAAATGTTTCTTCTATAATATTTTCATCTTTATCTAGTAATTTGACAACACTATTTCCAAGTATTGAAAAATTAGTTTGATCTTTAGGTGTAAGTGTAGTCCCCTTTAATGTATAATTAACAATTTTTAGATTTGGATCATTGTTAATAAAAGTATATATGTCATCATCACCTTGTCCTCCATCTCTATTTGAAGTAAAAAATCCTCTAGTTGGATTAAAAAGATTGATTCCAAAATCATCACCTCTAGAATTTAATGGTTTTCCTGGATTACTAATAGTTATTTTACCTCCTTGTCTTGTTGCTACTAAAATATCTAATCCCCCAAACCCTTCATGATTATCAGAGGAGAAAAAGAGTCTTCCATCTTGAGATACATTAGGGAAAAGCTCATTTCCTGGTGTATTAATTTCAGGACCTAAATTTTGAATGTTTATCCATCTACCTCGACTATTTACATTAGCCTTATAAATATCAGTCCCACCAAATCCACCTTTTGTTCTATTTGAAGAAAAATATAATGTTTTTCCATCTTTTGTCAAAGATGGTGTTGAGTCCCAACTTCTAGATGTGCTAACATTAAGTAACCTTGGTTTTGTCCATTTTTTACCTCTAAATCTTGAGTAATATAAATCTACGCTATTTCTTCCAGAGCTTTTACCATCATTACCTTTGGCAAAAATCATATACATCCCATCATTCGAAAATGTAATTGAACCTTCATTTATTTCATTTTCATTAATGCTCTCATCAAGTTTATTTAAAGTTTCTAAATTAACATTTGCTCCTTTTGTCTTTACTTCATAAATGTCTGTAAATGGTGTTCCTGTTCCTTTGTATATTTTATCTAAAGACCTATTTGAGACAAAATAAAGTTTTCCTTTAGAGTATGCCGGTGAATACTCAGCAAATTCAGTATTTATACTTTTTAAATTTTTTACTGCATAATAACTGCTATCAGGATATAATCTTAAATTTTTTATATTTTGAGCTTCGAATTTTATCAGTCTTAATACATCCTCATTTTGAGATATAGATAGATATTTATTAATCAGCGAGTCAGCTTTATCAAAGTTATTATTAGTTTTGAGTGTTATTAGATAATAGTAGTAGGCTATTTCATCTTTATAGCCATTAATAATAGCATCTTCATAGTATTTTTCTGCTTTCCATATTTGGTTTGATTTTCTATAAGATTCAGCTAATAAAAAATTGGTTTTACTATCAGCTTTTTTAAGTAATTTTTTGTATTTAAATATTGCATCACTATACTCGGCATTGTTAAAATCTTTTTGAGCAGTTTTTGTTGTTATACAAGAAGAAACAACCCATAGAAAACATAAGTATAATAAGAAAAGAATTTTTTTATTTTTTTTCATAATAACTTATTAACCCACGAGTATTTTAATTGTAAAACCCATTCTTTTTCAAATGATAATTTATCTTGTACTATAGTATTAATCATTTTTTGAGATAAATCTATTTTTTTATTTTTAATTAAACTTATTAATTCGTTTTTTTTAAAAAACCCAATTTTATTCTCTTTAAATATACCAATTTTAGAGTTAGGTTGTAAATCAATTTTGAGTTGATTTAATTTTTTTCTTAATTTATTATTTGACTCATCAATTGAACAACCACTTACTGAATTATTGTCTTCAGCGAATAGTAAAATAAACCTGTTATATGAAATTAAGTATGATGATTTAATAATTTGGCCATGAGATTGCCATTCATTACATATGTTTTTCAAAGTTTTATCTAACTCTTTAGAAATATTTATATCAATATTTTCAGATAAAATATATATCCAAGCTCTAGATTTTTCAGATATTTTTTCAAATGGTATGTACATAGTTAATGGTTCATGTTTTCTTCAAGAAATTCTATTATATCTTTTACTTTTATTTTAGAATCCAATTCTTTTTCTTTGATTCCATCATTAATCATAGTTAGGCAAAATGGGCAAGCTGATATAACAGTTTCCGCAGTTGAACTTTCTACTTCATTAATTCTTTCTATATTTATTTCTGCAGATCCATTTTCAGATTCTTTGAAAATTTGTGCTCCTCCAGCGCCACAGCAAAGTCCTTTTTCTTTACTTCTTTTCATTTCAACTAAGTTTTTTGAAATGGATGTAATAATGTGTCTAGGTGCTTCATAAATTTTATTCCCTCTTCCTAAATAACAAGAATCATGATAGGTAATTTTTTGATTCATTTTTTTTGTTGTTATTTTTCCATTTTCAATTAGTTCATTTAAAAACTCAGTATGATGTATTACATCATAATTACCACCCAACTCTGGATATTCATTTTTTAGCGTGTTAAAGCAGTGAGGGCATGTTGTTACTATTTTTTTTATATTATATTTTTTGAGAGTAGATATGTTATTTAGTGCTTGCATTTGAAATAAATATTCATTTCCAGCCCTTCTTGCTGGATCTCCAGTACACCCTTCTTCATTTCCAAGAATAGCATAATCAATCCTCAAATTATTTAAAATTTTTATAAATGATTTAGTTACTTTTTTATATCGTTCATCAAATGATCCAGCACATCCTACCCAAAATAATATTTCAGGATTTTTATTTGAATTTATAAAACTTTGAATAGTATTTACTTTCATTTCTTATTCTTTTGTCCAATTGGTTCTTTCTTCTATTGGAAATTTCCATGGTGAATAATTAGTTTCTATATTTTGAAACATCGAATTCCATTCATTTGGAGAGCTTGACTCTTCTAGTGCACTAAATCTTCTAACCTCAAGAATTATATCTAAAGGATTTATATTTATGGGGCAAGCTTCAACACAAGCATTACATGATGTACATGCAAATATTTCTTCTTTAGAAATATAGTTAGAAAATAAAGTGTTCTCATTTATTGATTTTTTATTGTCTAATTCTTTTCCAATCTCATCTGCCCTGTCTCTTACATCCATCATAATTTTTCTAGGGGAAAGTTTTTTACCGGTAATATTTGCGGGACACTCAGATGTACATCTCCCACATTCTGAACATGAATATGCATCCATAATATTTTTCCATGATAGGTCAGTAACATCTTTTGCTCCAAACCTAGCAGTAGAAACTTCGCTGGTAGAATTTGCAATGCCCATCATTGATTTTATTTCATTAGTAATAGCGGGCATATTTTCAATTTTTGATAAAGGATCATTTTTTGAATAATAAATATTTGGAAATGATAGAAATATATGAAGATGTTTGGAATAAGTTATATAAAGAGTAAAACAAAATATTCCAATTATATGACTCCACCAGCTTATTCTTTCAAAATATATTAATTTGCTTGCAGATAGGTCTAAAAATAAAAATTTTAATTTATTAGAAAAATAAAAATTTCCAGTCTGAATATAATTTTCATTTTTTAAATCTTGAAGAATTAAATCTGTGGTGTTCATTGTCAATATAGCAATCATTAAAAAAATTTCTACAATAAGAATAATATTTGCATCTAAAGCTGGCCAGCCTTTTAATTCGGGTTTTAAAAACCTTTTAATACCTAAAATATTTCTTCTTATTAGAAGAATAACGCAAGAAATTAATACTGTAACAACTAAAAATTCAATAAATGATATAAAAAAATTATAGTAAGGAAGTCCTAATATTGCAAAAATTCTATGTGTTCCAAATATGCCATCAAATAAAATTTCTAATATTTCAATGTTTATTATTATAAATCCTATGTAAAGAAATAAATGCAGAAAAGCAGGAATAAATTTTTTAAACATTTTCTTTTGTCCAAAAGCAATTAGAATTAAATTTTTTATTCTCTCTTTTTTATTTGTGTTTACCTCATGTTTCTTTGCCCCTAATAGTATATTTCTTTTTATAAATAATATTCTCTTTCTAATTAAAAAGATAAAGAAGAGTATTATTAATATAAAAATTAGTTGATAAAATAAATTCATTATAGCAATGTTACAATTTCAAAAATAATAATTTTGCAGGAATCTTATATTTCTGTAGGTTTGCATCGATTTTATTTAGGTGCTGTAGCTCAGGTGGTAGAGCATCGGACTGAAAATCCGTGAGTCGGTGGTTCGAGTCCACCCAGCACCACCAAATAAAAACTCACTCAATGAGTGGGTTTTTATTTATTCAATAATTATCTTTTTCTCAACTGTTACGCATTTTTAGCTGTTGCCTTTTAATTTTTTATCAAAAACAATATCTTTTAAAGCCTTCTATTGCAGCATATTTAGCAAAACCTAAATCAGTATAATCTTGTGCGCTTTTTTTATTTCTATCTTCTGCTCTTTGCCAAAACTCTCTAATATCATCTCCAGGGTATATTGCTCCGTCTTTTTGACTTTTGTGTTTGAATATGGCTTTTCTTTTTTTAAGAATTTGGTCTGGACTTAACGGCACGGCCATGTCAATGTCAGATATTTTCCATTCTTTCCAAGCACCTCTATATAACCACACATACATATCTTTTATATATCGTTTTCTTTTAAGTTTATCAATTGCATTATAAATAGTTCTTAGACAAAGTCTATGTGTTCCATGAGGATCTCCCAAGTCACCAGCAGCAAATATTTGGTGTGGTTTTATTTTATCTATAATATTTTTTACAATATTAATATCTTTATATGAAATATCATTTTTTTTGATTTCTCCTGTCTGGTAAAAGGGTAGATTAAGGAAATAAATTTTATTTTCATTTTTTAACTTTAAGTGCATACATGCTTGAAATGCTTCAGAATTTCTTATTAAGCCTTTTATTTTATTTAAAATTTTATGTTTTGTTAGATTTTCTTTTTTATTAGTCATGGCCTCTATATTATTATGAAAGTTATTTGACCATTGCACTTGTTTTTGTTTTGTACTTTCATTTATAATTTTCAAATTTAATAGTTCATTTAATTCTTTAGATGATAAATTTTTAGATAAACGTTTTATTAATTCAGTAATTTCAAGAATGTTTTCATTTGAAACGGCAATATTCCCTGATGTTTGGTATGCAACATGAACATCATGACCTTGTTGAATGAGTCTATCAAATGTTCCTCCCATTGAAATAACATCATCATCTGGATGAGGTGAAAAAATAATAATTCTTTTTTTTAAAGGATAAGCTCTTTCTGGTCTTTGTGAGTCATCAACTTTAGGTTTTCCTCCTGGCCATCCAGTTATTGTATGTTGAAGCATGTTAAATACTTTAATATTTGTCTCATATGCAGTATTATAAATATCGAAAATTTTATTCATACCATGTTCAGTATAGTCTTTGTCGGTTAAAAATAAAATAGGTTTTTTTAATTTGAATGCTAACCAGATAACTGCCTTTTTGATTGCTATATTATCCCACTTCATTATTGTAGTTGAGACTATTTTTTTTGGTGCTTGATTTATATCTTTATATACCCATGGACAAACAATTCTGTTTAAGTATGAAGCAGATTGCAGGTCTAAAAAAAATTTTGTATTAGGGTGATTTTGTAGATTTGATGCTGGAACAGTATCAATAATTGTTTCTTCAACTGCTTTTTTAATAATTTTTCCTTTATTCTCTCCCCACGCAACAAGAATGATTTTTTTTGATTTTAAAATTGTACTAATTCCCATAGATATTGCTTCTTTTGGAACTTTTTCAATTCCACCAAATTCTTCGGCAGCATCAAATCTTGTTTTATATTCTATATTAACTTTTCTAGTAACTGATGATGTTAATGAACCAGGTTCATTAAATCCAATATGCCCATTCCTTCCTATCCCAAGTAATTGTAAATCAATACCACCTTCAATAGCAATTTTTTTTTCGAATTTTATACAATGTTTCTCAATCTCAGGCCCACTAATATTTCCTTTTGGTATATGAATATTTTTTTTTAGAATATCTATATGGTTAAATAAATTATCATACATAAATCTATTGTAGCTATGAATAGAATTTGGATTCATATTTAAATATTCATCAAGATTAAAACTTATAACATTTTTAAAACTTAATTTTTCTTCTTTATACATTCGAATTAGTTCTCTGTAGATACCAATAGGAGATGATCCAGTAGCTAAACCCAATACACACTTTTCGTTTTTAGATTCTTTTTTTTTAATAAGATTTGCTATTTCATTTGCAACATGAATTGATCCAGATCTAGGGTGTTCAAAGCACTCTAGATTAATTCTTTCCATGAATATACTTTGGGTATACTTGTTATTTGTCAATTGCTCTACCACGTCTTTGGAATTAGGTGACCAATTATTTTTTAGTTTTTTTTCTAGTTCTTTCTTGAGATTATTTAAAAGTTTTAATTTTTTTTTATTGTTTTTTGTTTTGTTTGGATGAATATCTTTATTAATGGTTTTTCCATTATAAACTCTTATTCTTTTCCCATTATAATTGAAATAACAAAATGATCTAATAGAATTAAAATATATTTTAGGTTGCGTATATTGTCTCATGAGATAAATTAATTTTAAAAGTATATACAAATAATGTCTCTTACTATTTTTTTGTCGATTTATTTTTTTCAACTATATTCAAAGTATGAAAAAATTATTTATAATATTATTATTACTTATAGCGGATTATTCTTTTGCGCAGGAAAAAGATAAAAAATCAGAAGATACTTCAAAGATTAAGTCTTATGATAAGGTTATTGATTCAACCTTTAACACAAATGAAGGTCTTTTTAAGGTTCATTCCAAAGGAGAAAAATATTTGTATGAAATACATCCAACCCTTTTTGAAAAAGAAATGCTTATGGTTACTAGAATTTCTAAAACAGCAAATGGCATTGGTTATGGTGGTCAAAAAATTAATTCTCAGGTTTTAAGATGGCAAAAAAAATATGATAAAATATTTTTGAGGATTGTTAGTTATGAAAATGTTGCTTCAGATACATTACCTATTTCTAATTCTGTAAAAAATTCAAATTTTGAACCTATTTTATATGCTTTTGATATTAAAACATATAATCCTAAAGATAGCTCAGTAGTAATTGATATAACTCCATTATTTAATACTGATGTTAAGTCACTTGGTTTTCCACAGTTTAGAAGGAAATCATTAAAAATAACTTCATTAGATAAAAAAAGATCTTTCATTGAGTCGGTAAAAAGTTTTCCAATAAACATTGAAGCTAGAAGTGTTATGACTTATAATTCATCAGAACCTCCATCATCAAGAAATTCTCAGACAATTAGCTTAGAAATAAATAACTCTATGCTTCTTCTTCCAGAAAATAAAATGCAATCAAGACTTAGAGATCAGAGGGTCGGATACTTTTCACAATCTCAGACAGACTATGGTCTTGATGAACAAAAAGCAAAATCTACAACTTATATTCGTAGATGGAAATTAGTCCCGAAAAATATTGAAGCTTATAATAGGGGAGAACTTGTTGAACCAATAAAACCTATTGTATATTATTTAGATCCAGCTACTCCTAAAAAATGGAGAAAATATTTAAAACAAGGCGTTGAGGATTGGCAAATTGCTTTTGAAGCAGCAGGGTTTAAAAATGCAATTATTTGTAAATACCCACCTACAAAAGAAGAAGATCCTGATTGGACCCCTGAAGATGCTAGGTATTCTGTTATTAGATATTATGCATCAGATATTCAAAATGCATATGGTCCTCACACAGCAGATCCTCGCACAGGGGAAATATTAGAAAGTGATATAGGATGGTATCATAATATTATGAACCTATTAAGAAACTGGTATTTAATACAAACTTCTGCTGTTAATGAAGACTCTCGTGATGTTAAGTTTGAGGATGAAGTTATGGGTGAATTGATGCGTTTTGTTTCTGCACATGAGGTTGGACATACTATAGGGTTACAACATAATATGGGTTCAAGTTCAGCATACCCAGTTGATAGTTTAAGGTCACCCACATTTACTTCCACTCGTGGAGTAGCTCCTTCAATCATGGATTATGCAAGGTTTAATTATGTTGCTCAACCTGGAGATAATGTTTCTAATTTTTACCCTATGATTGGCACATATGATATATGGGCTGTTAAATGGGGTTACACTTATTTTGATGGCGAAAGCACCATTTCAGAACAAAAAATTTTAAATGATTGGATAAAGAGTCATTCGGGTGATTATGAATATTGGTTTGGTTACTCTAATGGTATTGACCCACGATCTCAAACTGAATCTATTGGTGATGATAATATGAAGGCAAGCTTATATGGTTTAAAAAACTTAAAGAGAATAATGCCTAATTTATTGAAGTGGTCCTACGATGAAGGTAAAAATTATGATGATCTAAAAGAGTTATATTTAAATGTATATTCACAATTTAGAAGATATTTAGGACATGTTTCATCAAATATAGGAGGAATTTTTGAGGATCTTAAAAGTAATGATCAAGCTGGATCTGTATATGTACATGTATCAAAAAATCAACAAAAGTCTGCAGTGAATTTTTTAACTACTCACGTATTTGGTTCTTTAGATTGGCTAGTTGATAATAATATTCTTGATAAAATAGAAAATATAGGATCAGTTGAGAGAATAAGATCAATTCAAATCAATACTTTAAATAGAGTATTTAATTATAATAGACTATCTAGAATGATAGAAAATGAACAATTAAACGGAAATCTATCATATACTATATCTGAAATGATAAATGATTTGAATAGTACAATATGGAAAGATTTAAATTCCAATCAAAGCATCAATTTATATAATAGAAATTTGCAGAAAGGATATGTAAATATTCTTATAGATTTAATGAGTGAAAATAAAACTCAGTTAAGTTGGTATAAAAGATATGGAGCAAATATTAAGTTTGATGAGTCAGATATAAGGCCTATTATTTTGAATGAATTGATTGATTTAGAGAAAAAAATTAAGTCTGGCATTAAACAGTCTAAAGATAAAAACACAAAAAATCATCTTACTTATTTAGGACTACTTATTAAGGAAACTACTGAAAAGATTATTTAGTAAAGTTTTTTATTAATCTTAATTCTTTTTGATCTAAAAACTTCCACTTTCCTCTTGGTAAATCTTTTTTTGTTAAAGGACCAAACATTACCCTATCTAACTTAACTACTTTATAATTTAAACTTTCAAATATTTTTCTAATAATTCTATTTTTTCCTATATGAATTTCTACTCCTAATTCTTTTTTGTTATTTATTAAGTTGACTTTATCAAAATTAATTTTTTCATTATCTATTTTTATTCCTTCAATAATTTTATTTAAATCATGTTTGGTTATTGGTTTATCTAATTCAATACTGTAGATTTTTTTAATTTTATGAGATGGATGAATTAATTTTTTTTCAAGCTCCCCATCATTTGTTAAAAGAAGAAGTCCAGTTGTGTTTCTATCCAATCTTCCTACTGGGAAAATTCTTTCTTTTACTCCTTTAATTAGATTAATTACAATTTTTCTATTGTGTGTGTCTTTGTTTGTAGTTATAAAATCTTTTGGTTTATTTAAAAGAATATATATTTTTTTCTCAGGGAAAATGCGTTTATTATCAACTTTAACTAAATCATTTTTATTAACTAGAGTTCCCATTTTTTTAATTACAACATCATTAACAGATACTCTCCCATTATTTATAAATGTATCTGCCTCTCTTCTTGAGCACAATCCTGATTTAGCTATAAATTTATTTAGTCGAATAGTTAAATCATTAAAGTTCTTGTTCATCTCCAATTGTATTTTCTTCTTTTTGAAAATCTTTAAGTGTAGGTAATTGACTCAAATTATTAATTCCAAAATAATCCATGAATTTATGACTCGTAGCATAAATTAGTGGCCTTCCCACTTTATCAGATTTTCCTTTAATTTCAATTAATTCTTTATCTAATAATTTTTGAATAGTATAGTCACAGTTAACTCCTCTTATTTTTTCAACATGTGATTTAGTAAGAGGTTGTTTATAAGCAATTATTGAAAGTGTTTCTAGAGCAGAAATGGATAGTCTTCTTTTTGATTGTTGTTTTAGTAATATTTCATTTAATCTAGAATATTTATTTTTTGTCACAAACTGATAACCTCCACCAGATTCAATAATTTCAATAGCATAATTATCATCTTTATATTTATTAATTAGATTTAGAATAGCATTCTCGATATCTGCTGGTTTGTATGTAGTTTTATTATACTCAAAAAAGCTTTTCTGAATATCATCAACTTTGATTGGTTTTGGTGAGCAAAATATTAATGCCTCTATATTTGCCTCTAATGCGCTCAATATTATCCTTTTTTAAGTTTAGCTTCTATTGTTTGTGTTGCATGAGGGACAGCCATTAATCGATTTTTATCAATTAATTTTCCCGTATCTTTACATATACCATAAGTGCCATTTTTTACTCTAATTAATGCTTTTTCTAAATTGGCAATAAATGTTTGTTGTCTTCCTGCTAATTGACTTAAACTTTCTTTTTCCATTGTATCTGCGCCATCTTCTAAAGTTTTTAGTGCTCCTTGTGTTGTATCAGTACCTGAAAGATCTTTTCTTAATAGAGATTCTTTTATAAAATCAAGTTCCTTTTGTGCGTTGACCTTTTTGTCTACTAACATTTTTTCAAATTTTTTTAGTTCTTCTGTTGAATATTTAGTTTTTTCTATTTTAGTCATTTTATATAATTTAAAGTTTTCTTTTAATTTTTTCTATTTTAAAAGATTCAATAGTATCATTAACTTTTATATCATTAAAGTCTTCTATACTAAGTCCGCATTCATAACCATTTTTTACTTCATTTGCATCTTCCTTAAATCTTTTAAGTTGGTTTATTTTACCTGTGAAAATAACAATTCCATCTCTAACTAACCTAATTCGATTTTTTCTTATAATTGTTCCATTTGTTACATAGCATCCTGCAATTGTCCCAATTTTTGAAATTTTATATATTTCTCTAACTTCAACATTTCCAAGAATTTTTTCTTCTTCCGTTGGTTTTAGAAGACCTTCCATTGCATCTTTAACTTCACTAATTGCCTCATATATTATTGAATACATTCTAATATCAATCCCTTCTTTTTCAGCAAGAATCCTTGCGCTTGATGATGGTCTAACTTGAAATCCAATAATTATAGCATCAGAAGCTGAAGCTAAAAGCACGTCAGATTCAGTAATCTGACCGACAGCTCTGTGAATAATATTTACAGATATTTCATCTGTAGAAAGTTTTTCCATAGAATCAGACAATGCCTCAATGGATCCATCTACATCACCCTTTAAAACAATATTAAGTTCTTTAAAACTTCCTAATGCTAGTCTTCTTCCAATCTCATCAAGAGTAACATGTTTTTTTGTTCTTAACTTTTGTTCTCTAATTAATTGCTCTCTTTTATTTGCAACTTCCCTCGCTTCTTTATCAGTATCGAATACATTAAAAATATCTCCTGCTTGAGGTGCTCCATTAAGCCCTAGCATTAATATAGGTGTAGCTGGTCTAACTTTTTCTTTTTCTTTATTTCTATGATCAAACAATGCTTTGACTTTACCATATTGAGATCCTGCTAGTATAATATCACCTTTTTTTAGAGTTCCTCCCTGTACCATTAATGTTGTTAAATATCCTCTACCTTTATCAAGTTCAGACTCAATAATAGTTCCAATGGCTTTTTTATCTGGATTTGCTTTTAACTCTAATAATTCTGCTTCAAGCAAAACTTTTTCGAGTAGCTCATCAATACCTTTCCCTGTTTTTGCAGATACTTCTTGGGATTGGTACTTTCCACCCCAGTCTTCAACAAGAATATCTATTTTTGATAAGTCTTCTTTTACTTTATTTACATTTGCGTTGGGAGTATCAATTTTATTGATAGCAAATACTATTGGAACTTCAGCAACCTTACTATGATTTATTGCTTCTTTTGTTTGGGGCATAACAGTAGAGTCAGCAGCAATTACAATAATTACAACATCAGTTATTTTTGCACCCCTAGCTCTCATAGCAGTAAATGCTTCATGACCTGGTGTATCTAAAAAAGCAATTCTTTGACCTTTTTTTGTTTCCACATCATATGCTCCTATATGTTGCGTTATACCACCCGCCTCTTTTTCTGTTACATTTGAATTTCTAATATAATCTAGCAAAGAAGTTTTTCCATGATCTACATGACCCATGATTGTAACTATAGGAGCCCTGTTTTTTAAGTCTTTTTCTTCATCAGGAGTTTCTTCGATGAGTATCTCTTCTTCTTTTGATGTTGTAAATTCAATTTTATAGCCAAATTCTTCAGCTATAATATTTATTGTTTCAGCATCTAATCTTTGATTTATAGAAACAAACATTCCTATTTCTAAATATTTTGCAATTACCTCATTTGCAGTTACATCCATAAGTTTAGCTAAATCATTTGCAGAAATAAATTCAGTAACTTTTAAGAGTTTGGATTCTTTTTCTTGTTTAATTATTCCTTCTTCAATAGCTTCCGCGTGATGAGACCTTTTTTCTTTTCTGTATTTTGATCTTTTAGTTTCTGATTTTCCCGTACTACTAAGTTTTGCAAGTGTCGATTTTATTTTTTCTTGTATTTCTTTATTCTTTTTTTCTGCAATATCTTTTTCTGCAAGTTTCAAATTCTTATTTTCTACATTTTTCTTCTTAGAGATAATTCTTTTTCTAGGTCTTCTTTTCTTTTTAGATTGATCTGAAGAAGCTACTCTTTTTCTTGTAGAATCAGGTAAGGTTATTTTATCTACAATCGTAATATTATTTTTTATTTCTTTTTTTGGTTTTTCTTCAACTTTTGGTTTTTCTTCAACTTTTGGTTTTTCTTCAACTTTTTGCAGTTTTTCTTCAATTCCTATTTTAATATTTGATGCTACCCTTTTCTCAACTGCCGAATCTTGGAATGCACTTTCAAGCATTAAATATTGATCGTTATTAATTTTTGCATTAGGATTGGCATCAATATTAAATCCCTTCTCTTTTAGAAAATTTATAATAGTATTTCTACCAACATTTAATTTTCTTGCAACTTGACCTAATCTAAGTATTCTGTTTTCACTCATATATTATTCAAATTCTTTTTGAATTGTAGCTCTAACACTATTAATAGTTTCTTCTTCTAAATCAGATCTTTTCAATAAATCATCTTTTTCTATGTTAAGTACTGCTTTTGCAGTATCTAATCCAATTCTTTTTAATTCATCAATTATCCAACCTTCAATTTCATCTGAAAATTCTTCTATATCTACATCTTCTTCTTGAAGTGCATCAAGCTCTCTAAAAACATCAATTTCTAAATCTAGAAGTCTACTTGCTAATTTAATATTTTGACCTCCTTTACCAATTGCAAGAGAAACCTGATCGGGTTTTAAGTAGACAGAAACTCTTTTATTTTCCTTATCAATTTTTAAACTTGTAATTTTAGCAGGATTTAACGCTCTTGAAATATACAAATCAATATTATCAGTATAATTAATTACGTCTATATTTTCATTTTGTAATTCCCTTACTATAGAATGAATTCTTGATCCATTCATTCCAACACATGCACCCACTGGATCAATTCTATCATCATAAGATTCTACACATATTTTTGCTCTTTCTCCAGGCTCTCTAACAACTTTTTTAATAGTTATTAATCCATCAGCAATTTCAGGAACCTCTTGCTCAAATAGTTTTTCTAAAAATTTTGGATTTGTTCTTGAAAGTATAATTTTAGGATTAGCTCTAAACATTTCAACACTAGATATAATACCTCTTAATGAATCCCCCTTTCTGTATCTATCTTTAGAAATTTGTTCTGACCTAGGAAGTGAGATTTCATTTCCTTCCCCATCTACTAGAAGTACTTCACGGCTAAGAATTTGATAAATTTCTCCAGTAATAATTTCTCCAACTAAATCATCATATTTAGTTATAATAACTTCTTTTTCTAAGTCTTTTACTCTTTGAATGAGAGTTTGTTTTGCAAGAATTATTGCTCTTCTCCCAAAATCTTCAATTTTAATTTCCTCAGATACTTCATCACCTATTTCAAAATCTTCTTCAATATTTTTAGCATCAGTGATGGTTATTTTATCAAAGTCCCATATATCTTCAGAGTTATCATCCACGACCTCTCTAAATCTCATGATTTCTAGATCTCCTTTATCAGCATTTATTACAATGTCAAAATTTTCATCATATTCATACTTTTTTTTAATCATTGCTCGAAAAACATCTTGCAAGATTCTTATCATTGTTGGCCTATCAACATTTTTTTGTTTAGCAAATTCAGTAAATGATTGTATTAATACTTTTGTGTCCATAATTATTTTTCAAAAAAAATGGGGACAAATGTCCCCGCTTCCATTTAAATTAGTACGCAAACTTAACTTTTTTTATAGATATCACAAATTTTGCACAAAAAAAGCTTAAAATAAATTATGAATAAAGAAATTAAACTTTTCAACTCTCTTTCAAAACAAAAAGAAATTTTTTATAGCAATAAAAAAGGTCATATATCAATGTATGTATGTGGTCCTACAGTTTATGATTTATTGCATATAGGTAATTTTAGAGGCCCTATTTTTTTTAATATTTTGAGGAATTGGTTTGAATATTTAGATTATAAAGTAAACTATGTATACAATTACACAGATATTGATGATAAAATAATTAATAAAGCACAAAGTGAAAAATCAGATATTAAATTAATTTCTGAAAAATATATATATGAGTTTGAAAAAGACTATGCCTCATTAAAAATTCCAAAGCCTAGTCATAATCCAAAATGCACAGAACATATGGATGATATTATTAATTTTATTTCAGATTTAATAGAAAAGGAGTACGCCTATTTTAATAATGGAAGTGTATTTTTTTCTATAAAAAAATTTAAAGATTATGGAAAACTTTCAGGAAAAAAAATTGATGATTTATTAGTTGGTCATAGGGTTCAAATTAATGATAATAAAAAAGATGCTTTAGATTTTGTTTTGTGGAAACCATCTCTGAAGGATGAACCTGGTTGGAATTCTCCTTGGGGTTATGGTAGACCAGGATGGCATATAGAGTGTTCTGCAATGGCAAATAAATTATTAGGTAATCAAATTGATATTCACGGTGGAGGTATAGATCTTTTATTTCCTCATCATGAAAATGAAATTGCACAGTCAGAATGTAGGTATAATTCTAATTTTTCTAATTTTTGGGTACATAATAATCTTATTAATTTTGGTAATCAAAAAATGTCGAAATCTCTTGGAAATATAATAAAAGCTAGAGATTTCATTAAAGATTATAATCCAGAAATTTTAAAATTTTTGATCTTAGGAGTACATTATAGATCTGTATTAAATTTTAATGAATCACAAATTAATAGTACAATTATTAATCTTATAAAAATATATTCTTCTATAAGTTTAGCTGAATCGATTATAGATAAAAAACAAAAAGAAATTGAAGCCTTAGATTTTAAAAATTATATAAATAATTGTGAATTAGAAATTTCTCAATTTATGAATAATGATTTTAACACCCCAGGTCTTTTTTCAATAATTTTTAAACTGGTTAGAAAATTCAATTTACTAGCTGTTAATAAAAAAGTAAATCCTGAGTTGTGTTATATTTCTAACCTATTTATTTCTTTAATTAAAAAATATGGAAATATTTTAGGTTTATTTAATGAAAGTGCATTTAAGTTTCTATCAGAACTAAATCTTCTTATATTAAAAAATAGAAATATATCAGTTAATACATTAGAAGATCTTATTAATAAAAGACATGCTGCCCGAAAAAACAAGAATTATGTTCTATCAGATAAAATTAGAAATGAAATCTTAGGGTTAGGGGTTGAAATAAAAGATCATTCAGATGGCTCAACTGTGTGGTCAGTTAAGGTTGATTTTAAAAAAAGTTAGAAAATTTTAATTTATTTATATTACACTTCTTGAGCAACAACTTCATCAACTTCAGGTATAAATCTTTTTAGGAGTTTTTCTATACCAGCTTTTAATGTAATCATAGAAGATGGACATCCACTGCATGCTCCTTGTAAGGATACAGTGACAGTTCCTTTATTAAAAGATTCAAATTGTATAGCTCCACCATCTTGTTCTACAGCTGGTTTAATATATTCTTCAAGAATATCAATGATTTTTTTATCTACATCCGTAGTAGGTTCTTTATTTTCATTTTTAATTTCTTTATTTATTATGATTTTATCTTCTTCAAGATATTTTTTTATAAAATCTTTTAACTCCATTTTAATATCATCCCAAGTTGTATTCTCATCTTTTGTTAGTGTAATGAAATTACTCATAATAAAGACCCTTTTAATAAAACGAAACCCAAATAAAGCTTGTGCTATTGGAGACTCTGATGCGCTTTCAATATCTGGGTAGTCTTTAACTATTCCATCGTCAATTAACATTTTATCCGCAACAAATTTTAATGAATTTGGATTTGGATTTGCTTCTACATAAATATTAATAATTTTATTCATCTTTTTTAAATTTTATATTTTCTCCTTCAGTGTATGCAACAAAACTAGCAACAGTTGCATCACCTGTTACGTTTACAATTGTTCTTAACATATCAAGAGGCCTATCTATTGCTATAATTAAAGCTAATCCTTGAGGATCAATTCCTACAGCTCCTAAAACAATTACAAGCATAATTAATCCAGCTCCCGGAACAGCTGCCGCACCAATTGATGATAGTGTTGCTGTAATAACGATTACAAGTTGATCGGCAATTGTAAGGTCTTGACCAAAAGCTTGAGCTATAAAAACAGCAGAAATTGCCTGATGAATACTTGTCCCATCCATATTTATGGTTGCTCCCAATGGACAAACAAAACTTGTAACTTCTTCTGATACATTTAGATTTTTTTCAACTCTTTTCATTGTTAAAGGTAAAGTAGCAGCGCTTGAACTTGTTGAGAAAGCTAACATTTGTGCTGGAAATATTGCTTTAAAAAAATCTTTATAACCTACTCCTGTAAATGTGTACATAATAAATGGATAGAAAATAAAAATCATAGTTCCAAGTCCAATGATAACAGTTAAAGCATAAATTAATAATGGTTTTAATGTAGTAATTATGTTGTTTGGATCATCACCAGCAAGATCTACAATTAGACCAGCAAGTAAAGCAAAAACTCCAATTGGGGCATACTCCATAATAATTTCTACAATTTTTATTATTATTTCATTTAATCCATCAAATATATTTTTAACAGGATCAGCTTTATTTGGAGGAATAAGAATTAAGGCTATACCAAATAATATTGAAAAGAAAATAACTTGTAACATATTTCTGTTATTACTAGCTGCATAAAAAAAATTATCAGGAACAACATCAACCATCATTTGTAATGGTCCAGATTTTTCTACTTCTTTGGCATCACTAATTTTCATAGATGCATCAGATGCATATTTTTCTCTTAATTCTGCTGTTTTTTCTTCTGGAAACGCATTTCCTGGCTCAATAAAATTTGCTAAGAATAGTGCAATAATTATAGCTATAACTGTTGTTAATATATATATACCAAATGTTTTACTGCCTATTCTAGAAAGTTTTGCAGTATCTCTAAGATTTGATATCCCAGAAATAAGTGAGACTAAAATTAATGGAACTGCTACAAGTTTTAACATTTTAACAAATATTGTTCCAAACGGCATTACCCAATCACTAATTATATTTCCTATTCCAGCAAATACAGATGCTATTCCAACTAAAAGTCCCAGTATTAAACCAAAAATAATTTTAGTATGAAGAGGTATATTTCTCATTAGTTTATTTTTTACTTTGTAAATATAGGTCAGTAATTACATTTGCTGCCATTGATTCTACAATTGGTACTGCCCTTGGTACAACACATGGGTCATGCCTTCCTTTTCCCTTAACAATTACTTCTTCATTATCACTATTTATACTTTTTTGGTCTTTCATTACAGTTGAAACAGGTTTAAATGCAACTCTAAAATATATGTCTTCTCCATTACTAATACCACCTTGAATCCCTCCAGAAAAATTAGAGCTAGTAGAAATTTTGCCATTATTAATTTCAAATTTATCATTATGCTCAGATCCAAACATTTCTATACCAGAAAATCCACTTCCATATTCAAACCCTTTAACTGCATTTATTGAAAGCATAGCTTTTCCAAGTTCCGCACTAAGTTTATTAAAAATTGGTTCTCCAATTCCTACAGGACATCTTTTAATTATACAAGTAATTATACCACCAACAGTATCTTGATTTTTTCTAGCACTATCGATAATTTCAATAAATTTTTTAGCAAATTCTTTGTCAGGGCATCTTACAATATTCGATTCAATTTTTGAAAGGTCCATATCAACATAATTTTTATCTACTTCACATTTTCCGACTTTTGACACATAAGCATGTATAGTTATATTTAGTGGTGCTAAAATTTTTTTTGCTATAGAACCTGCAGCTACCCAATTTGCTGTTTCTCTTGCAGAACTTCTTCCCCCACCTCTATAGTCTCTTACACCATATTTTTTTTGATATGTAAAATCTGCGTGAGAGGGTCTAAATGATTTAGATAGATGATTATAATCACTACTTTTATGATCCTTATTTTTTATTTGAAGAGAAATTGGCATTCCAGTACTTATTCCATCAAATACTCCTGATAATATTTCTACATCATCTGATTCTTTTCTTTGTGTTGTAATTTTTGATTGTCCAGGCTTTCTTCTATCTAAATCTTTTTGGATTTCTTCTGAAGAGATTAAAATTCCTGACGGACAACCATCTATAATTACTCCAATTGCTGGTCCATGCGATTCTCCAAAAGTTGAAATTCTGAAAATTTTACCAAATGAATTACTCATTTATTATATTTTATTAAGTATATGGATGAAACAATAATTAAAGTTAAAATAATAAAATTTAGAAAAATACTATTGTCTGTTTGTTTTTTAATTGGGTATAATGTGTTGTTTTCACTATTAATTATACTGAAGAATGGATCAATATTTTTTGATTGAATCATTTTATTTTTTATGCTGTTTCCAGTAGCTATAATCTCAATTTTACTTTTTAATGTATCATATTTTTGATCTTTAGTATTAAAAAATATCCATTTTATTTTATTAAATGCATATTTACCTGCATCTATTGGAATTCCATAATATTGAAATTTTTTTGATCCAAAAACTTTACCTTTTTCTCTTTTTATATATTGTTGTGAGTTTGGAGAGTAGAATTCAATCCCATCAATATTAGTTGTTGGTGGGCTTATTGCCGTTATATTACCTTCACCAATAATTTCAAATTCATAACTAAAGTTTTCTCCAGTTGTAATTTCTTTTTTATTTATCGTTTCATTTAAACTAAAATTCCCAACACTAATATTTTCTTTTAGAGGATGATTGGGTAAATCTATTACTTTGATTGTTGTAGGTTTAGAATAAAATGTTTCATAATCTTCAATTTTATTTCTACCAAAAAATGAAGGTCTTTTAGATATTTTATATTTTATAAGTTCTAATTTTAATATAGGAAATGATATATCTTGATTATTAAAAGGATAGTATGTCGCTTCAAAAATTTTGTATTGATTATATTTTTTATTATTTATTATAACGGGAACACTATTTATATTTTCTATATTAAAATTTTCTTCCCAGCAGTTTGATGGTTTTATTTTCTTTAAAATTGTTGTTAGTTGTTTTCCTAAATCAAAAAATCTCATGTCTGCTACATTATCTTCACTTACAAAAAATGATAATGTTGTGTTAAATCCTTCTCCAACATAGATTATTTTTTTACTGGTATTTAAACTTAGAAAAGCATCAGCCTCAACATCAATAAATTCATCTTGATTTCTATTAAAAAAATTATCCTCAAAAGGATCAAAAAAGTTATTAAATGGTTGTTTTTGTTGTTGTAGTTTTTTTTTATTTACTAAAATTGTTTTTTTTATTGACCTTACTTCATTTCCATTAACCTTTATTTTAAATGGCATAATGATGATTTCTCCTTCTTTTAATGCTATGTAGTTTTGTGTTATTTCTTGCGATGAGCTGACTTTACCATTTATAAAATTTGTAGAACTAGAAGAAGATAAACCTGCTTTTTTAAATCCATTAATTTCTGGAAAATTTCCATAAGTTTTAATTTTTTCATTTTTTGATATTATTGAAATATGTAATAATTCTCCAAAATTTAAATTTTGAGGTGAAATAGAGATGCTTATTTGTTGACTGAAAGCTTTTATGTTGAAACATAAAAATAAAAAAGCTATGTAAAAAATATTTTTTATCATATTCAAAATTAATAAATTGAATAGTTTTAATAATATTTTTTTTTTAAAAAAAAGTTAAAAAATATTATGATGTAGTTTCAATATTTTTTTTAATTCCCTCGTATTTTGTTCTTTTTAATGCAAAATCTCTAAAAATATTATTAAAATTTTCTAATGTAATTTTTTTCCAATCATTTTTATTGAAGTTTTCAATTTCATATTTTGGAATGAAATCTTTTTCACGATGTACTTTTTTTTACAAGTTTTGTATTAGAATGTATTTGTTGATTATTCATTAAAAAATTGAGTTTTGGTATCCTTCTTGAGGTTCAATTCCTAAGTGTTGGTATCCAATTTTTGTTGCTACTCTTCCCTTTTGTGTTCTTTTTATATACCCCTCTTTAATTAAAAATGGTTCATAAACTTCTTCTATTGTATTGGATTCTTCACCACAAGCAGTAGCGATAGTTGTTAACCCTACTGGCCCACCATTGAATTTATTAATAATTGTAGATAATATTATATTATCCATTTCATCCAAACCTTTCTTGTCAATTTTCAATGCATCTAATCCTTTTTTTGCTATTTCATGAGAAATTTTTCCATCACCATCTACTTCAGCAAAGTCTCGCATTCTTCTTAGAAGATTATTTAAAATTCTTGGTGTACCTCTACTCCGTAGAGCTATTTCTTTTGCAGCAGTTTCATTAATAGGAATTTTTAAAATACCAGATGATCTATTTACTATTTTTTCTAAAATATTTTTATTATAATATTCTAACCTAAAGTTTATTGCAAATCTTGACCTTAAAGGAGAGGATAACAATCCAGATCTTGTTGTTGCACCAATTAATGTAAAGGCATTTAATTTTATTTGAACGGACCTTGCACTAGGTCCTGAATCTATCATTAAATCTATTTTATAATCTTCCATAGCAGAGTATAAATATTCTTCTATTACATTATTTAGTCTATGGATTTCATCAATAAACAAAACATCCCCTTCTTCCAAGTTTGTTAGTAAGCCAGCCAGATCACCAGCTTTTTCAAGTACTGGACCCGAAGTTATTTTTAAATTTGAACCAAGCTCATTTGCTATTATATGAGAAAGTGTTGTTTTACCTAGTCCCGGTGGTCCGTGTAAAATAACATGATCTAAAGGTTCATTTCTTTTTTTTGCAGCTTTAACAAAGACTTTAATATTTTTAAGTATTTGATCTTGACCATAAAAATCCTTAAAAGATTTTGGTCTTAATATATTTTCAAATTCTTTATCTTTACTACTTGAATTATCTTCTGAATTTAAATAGTCTTCTCTCATTATATTAATGCTAATTTAAATATTTTTTATGCGTAGCTCAGTATTGTTTTTGTTTTTTGTTTTTATAATAATTCTTTTATTAACAAAAATAAATATTAAAAATGAGCATGAAATATCTCTAATGGGGTTAACCATGGGTCCAATTGTTTATAATGTAAAATATATATCTGAAGATTCAATCATTGATAAAAATGAGATTGATTCTTTGCTTATCTCTTTTAATAATATTTTTTCAACATATATACCAGATTCTTATATAAGTGTATTAAATAGATCAAAGTCTATGGATACCATTAATCCCTATTTTCATTTTATACTAGATGCAAGTAAAAAAATACATAAAATATCTGAAGGAGCCTTTGACCCAACAATTGGTCCTTTGATTAATGCATGGGGATTTGGACCGAAAAGTATTGATAACACCCCATCTAAAGATGAAATTTTTAAAATAAATAAGATAGTTGGGTTTGATAAATTATATTTTGATGAAAACATAATTGAAAAACATCATAAAGATGTTTATTTAGATTTTAGTTCAATAGCTAAGGGGTATGCTGTTGATTTAATAGCAGAGTTTTTTAATCATAAAAATATAGAAAATTATTTTATAGATATTGGTGGAGAGGTTAGGTGTAAGGGAAAAAATTCAAAGAGTAAAATATGGAGAATAGGAATTGAAAATCCATCTATATTAAATAATTCAAGAGATATTATGGCTACCGTTAAATTAGATAATCTTTCTTTAGCTACATCTGGAAATTATAGAAATTACTATAAGCAAAATGATACAATTATAGCACATACAATAAATCCTAAGACAGGATATCCTGCAAATTCTAACATGCTTAGCGCTTCTGTTTTTTCACAAGATTGTTTTATGTCAGATGCTTATGCTACAGCATTTATGGTTTTAGGTTATGAAAAGGCACGAGAAATATCCGAAAATAATAGTTTAATAGATGTTATGTTAATTTATGAGAATTCCGAAGGAAATATAGAAAGATATATTTCTGATAATCTGCAGGAACTAATTGAATTTAATTAAAATTCTATTTTTAAAATTGTATCTATTGGATCGATATTCTGGGTTGAAAGATCGATAGATAGTCCATTTTTATTTTGTTTAAATAAAATTTTTTCTTTTGTGTGGTAATTAGATAATTTTTTTATTTTTTTATCAATATTTTCTATAAATAAAATATCTTTTTCAAGATTTATTATGTGTAGATAAGTAGTATTATTCTTTTGTGTAGTAACATACTCTTTAGTTGGAGGGATAGGACCTTTAGTCGTTTCATAAATTGTTTCTCCATTTTTTAATAACCACTTTCCTATACTCTTTAATGATGAAATATGATTTTCTTGGATTTTTCCATTTGGCATTGGGCCAACATTCAATAGTAGATTGGCCCCATAGCCCGCTGCTTTTACTAAGTATTGAATTAACTCTTTATTAGATTTGTGACTATTGTCTTGTAAATTAAACCCCCATGAATTATTTATGGTTTCACAAACCTCTAATGGCAATTGGCTTATATCTTCTTTAGAACTTCCCCATCCAGTAGTATTATTTCCAGGTAAATCTTTTTCAAACATTTGAAAGTCTTCTCCATCTATAATTCCAATATGATGATTATTTCCAATCAAACATTTTGGTTGTAAATCATGAATTAATTTATACAATTCATCATATTTCCAATCAACTTTTAACTTTCCAAATTTTTTTCCATCCCATTCTTTTTGGTCCCAGTGACCATCTAACCATATCCCAGCTATTTCCCCATAATTTGTAAGGAGTTCTGTTAATTGCATTTTCATAAAATCAATATAATTATTCCAATTTCCTTTACCTCTACCTTTAATTTCATTTCCTGTTCTTCCCCTTGGAAAATAATCATCATTATGCCAGTCTAGAAGAGAATAATAAAAAAATAATTTTATTCCTTCTTTATGACATTCTTCTGCAAGCATTTGAAGAATATCTTTTTTGAAAGGAGTTCCATCTATGATATTATAATTATTTGCCTTTGTTTTAAACATAGAGAACCCATCGTGATGCCTGCTTGTAATTGTTATGTATTTCATTCCAGCATCTTTTGCTATTTGAACCCATTCTTTTGGATTAAAATCTATAGGATTAAAAAATGTTGGTAATTTTTCATAATCTTTTATGGGTATTTTTTGTTGTTCCATTACCCACTCTCCATCTCCAAGTATACTGTAAACACCCCAATGGATAAATAATCCAAATTTTGCATTTTTAAACCATTTTCTTGATTCTAAATTTTCTTTTGTGGGCTCATAATTTTGAGAAAATAAATTAAAGGATAAAAAGAAGCAAACTATATATATAAAGTTTTTCATAAAACTTTTTTAAAGAGATAATATATTTTTTGAGTATTCAAGACATTTTTTTACTTCATCTACGGCACTTGAAGCTGCTGAAGTTCTATACTCAAATTCTATAGAAACAGGAATGTTATATTTTCTTTCTTTAAGAAGAGTAAGTATTTCTCGTATTGGTGTTTCTCCTTCTCCCCAAGGATGATTAGTTTTTCCTGTTTTATTTGAGGACCTATCTTTAAGATGCATACTCATAATTTTTTTGTTATTTTTTTCTATGAACCTAAGAAGATTCTCAGGTGTATTATTTTCGCCAGCTGCGATATAGTGTCCACAATCTAAATTTATTGCATTGTATGGTGATTGACTCAATAAAGTATCCCATGCTGTGTCTGATGCTTGCTTGTGTGCATGGTATGCAATATGCATTTTATGTTTTTCAGCAAGTTTTCCAAGTCTTAATGAATGGTTTTCATCTTTTGGAATTTCAACAGTTACATGAGTAGCCCCTAAAGCTTTACCTGCTTTTAATGCATATATAATTTCTTCATCAGTATTATTTTCTCTTAAAGCATTAGGCTTAAAAGCATATATTGTAATTCCATTATTGTTAAACAATTTTTTTAATTTTTTAAAATTTTTCATTGAGACTTTTGTCCTCCAATTAATTACATCTTTTCTATACTTAACACTAGCAAGAGGATTTTTAGAATTGGTAGTATTTTTTGGTTTTCCAGCATGTTCTTCAATTGAATCCCCCATTAACTCAATAGCATTTATATTACATTCTTTGCAGTATTTTATTAAGCTGTCAATATCTTGTTTCATGCTTCTAAATGAATATGTGATGACACCCATTTGAACACCAAAAAATTTTGAGTTTAAAATAGTTTGATTAATTATTGCGTATGCTTTTGATTCTAGAGAGGTAGCATATAATAGTCCAGTAGATAATAATCCAGACTTATAAAGAAATTTTCTTCTTGAATTTATATTTGTATTATTCACTTATTAAAATTAATAATATTTTTGGATATATGTATAAAGAAAGTTAATCTAGCTAAATTAAAATTATATTAATCTTATGTTACAAAATAAATTTATTAGCCAAGGAAATTTTTTTTTTAAAAACAGAGGAATTATTCCTATACCGTTTCTAATCATTGGATTTTTTGTTTTTTATTTTTCTAATAATGAGCCACTTCATGTAGATTATTATTTTTATTGTTTTTTGATATCAATCTTTGGACTTCTCATTAGAATTCTTTCTGTTGGTTATTCGTTTAGAAAAACTTCTGGAAGAAATACGCAAGGGCAAGTAGCTGATAAATTAAATACTACTGGAATTTATTCTTTAGTAAGAAACCCATTGTATATAGGTAATTACTTTAATTGGCTTGGTATTATTTTATTATTTTCAGATCCTCTGTTTGCTGTTCTTGTATCAGTATTTTTTATATTGATTTATGAAAGAATTATTTTAGTTGAAGAATTATTCTTATTAAATAAATTTAAAATAGATTATAAAAACTATTGTGCAAATACTCCTATGGTATTTCCTTCATTTAAAAATTGGATAAAGCCAATAAATTCTTTTAATTCCTTGAAAGTTATTTTAAATGAGAAGAATGGATTACTTGGAATAACTGTTATTTTTTTCCTTTTTAACGTATTAGAAAATTTTAAATTTAATAAAGAATTATATCAGAATAATTGGATTTTTTACTCATTTATCCTTTCGCTTGCTTTTTATATTATTTTGAAAATATATAAAAAATCAAAATTAGCTTAACTAATATTTTATTATATTTAGTAGTAACTAATAGTAGTAACTAAACTTAATTTTTATGAATAAATCAATATTATTATTTATTTCAGTTTTATTTTTTAATTTTTCAGCACTTGCTCAAGAAAGTGTTCTCAAGTTTAATCCTATAGGATTACTTCTTGGTACAGGTAAAGTTACTTATGAGAAGGTTTTAACTGAAGGTTCTTCTGTTGAGCTATCTTTAACTTATCAAAGATTAGATTTAGGTGAGTTGTTTGGTAAAGTAGGTGGCCTTGGGGGTCAAGGAAAATATAAAATATATTTTCAAAAAGAAGCTCCTGATGGTTGGTATGTTGCTCCAGCAGTAGGATATAAATCCACTAAATATGAAAATTTAGGTGAGGATTTTGGAATTAATGTATTTAATGTCGCACTTCTATTTGGACATCAATGGGTGTTTGGAGATAATGGTGGTTTTTCAATTGATATTAATACTGGTATAAAATATAACAGTGTTACGATTGAGGGTGTTGCTTTATGGAGCGGTGATGGTACCGGACTTGCTGGAAATATATCATTTGGCTGGGCATTCTAATTAAAGACACATATTATTTTGTTGATCATTCTAAATATTTAGTTTAGTTAATGAAATCTATATTGTGAGAAAATTAATTATTATTCCAGATAAATTATCTAAAGAGAGTGATAATATCAATGGTCCAACTGTAATTAAAGTTCCCAAATGGATTAAGAATCCATTGGCTAAATATTATATGTATTTTGCTCATCACAAAGGGACACATATAAAACTTGCTTTTGCAAATAATATTTTTGGTCCTTGGACTGTTTTTCAAAAGGGAGTTCTTAGCCTCAATGAAATTCAAGGCCGAGATCATTTAGCAAGTCCAGATATTTATTTCTCAAATGAAAGAATCTTCATGATTTATCATTCTGTATATAAAAAATCTGTTCAACTTTCATCAATTGCTGTTTCAAATGATGGCTTAAATTTTACTCCAAAAACAGAAAGATTTGCAAGTTTTTATTTTAGAAGATTTGTATTTAAAAGTGAAATTTATGGATTTGCTAAATCAGAAAATAGTTATGGTTGTATTTATAAATTAGTAAATAATAAATTTCAAATTGTTAATAATAAGTTTATTTATAATTTAAGACATGGTTCTATAATAATAGAAAATAATAAGGTTTATTGTTATTTTACAAGAATAGGTGATTCTCCAGAAAAAGTACTTGTATGTAATATTAATATGGATACATTTAATCCATCTATATTTTCAACAGTTATAGAGCCTAAGTATAATTGGGAAGGGGTAAATAATAAATTAGAACCCTCTAAGTTTGGAATGGCTAGAAGTAAATTTCATCAGCTTCGAGATCCTTTTGTATTTAAAGAAAATAATCTTAAGTATTTATTTTATAGTGTTCAAGGAGAAGCTGGAATTGCTGTTGCTGAGATTAAATAATAATTTATTCAATTGGATACATATTGAAATTTTGAGCATCAAAATAATTAATTCTATTAGGTATTGTACTTTCTATAGTTTTTTTAAGTGACGCTGATATTCTATCAGATCTATACCTTATAGCTATATATGGTAGATAACTTTCTGCAATATCTTCTCTTATTGGGTTATCTCTGCCATAGTCTGATATAAAATTACAATCTAAAGATTGAGCAGAAAGCCAGTCAGCTGCCTCTGCATGATATGAATCTAAAGATGTATGTGCTGCTTCATGAACAAGTGTTTCTTCAAGTATTCCTTGTTCTTCATAATTTTCTTCAGACCAATCAGTATGAATTAAAAGATTATTATTTCCACCACCAAAAGGCTCATTACCTCTGTGAATCCATACGGTCTTTACATCTTTTCTAAGTTCTGTTGTTAATTGCCCAATTATTGGAGCATATTTATCTGCTTGTATTTTTGCTAGTTCCATGCTACCAAATTCAGGGTTTACCTGAATTTCTATTATAATCCCATCATCATATTCTGAAGGAAATAAGTGTGGGTTTAGTATAACCCAATTATTTTCTCTCCTATCAAACATTGTTCTAGATGCCTGTCCATTATATGTTAAACTTATAAAAGTTGTTGGATCTTCAGGTGTTATAATATCTGGATCAATAAATATTGTTCCTCCAAATGGGGGAGTTCCTAAAGTAATACATTCTTCGAAATCATTTTTTTCTGAAGATTCACAAGTGCTAAATAATAATACTAATACTATAAAAAAGATATTTTTTTTCATTCTTAAATATAGTAGTTTTGTTTTATCTAAAAGATTCACAAATAAAAAAACCACCCTACCACAGGTGGTTCTTAACTGCTTCTATTATTTGCACAATAGAATTAGGTGAACTCAAATTTAAAAAATCATTGATTAAAAACAAAAATTAACTGCCACACATTTCGCAGTCATCTTTATTATCAATAGAACATTGAATAGCAGCTTGTTTTTCTGCTTCTTGATCCATATTGTTTTTTTCTTCTTTTACAATTGTGAACTTAATTGCATCTGCAGCAGCTTTGGTTCTCAAATAATATAAACCAGTTTTTAACCCTTTCTTCCAAGCATGGAAATGCATAGAAGTTAATTTCCCAAATGTTGCATCTTGCATGTGGATATTCATACTTTGACTTTGGCATATATACGCGCCCCTATCTGCAGCCATATCTATAATGCTTTTTTGTGAAATTTCCCATACGGTTCTATATAAGTGTTTGATATCATCTGGAATTTCTTTAAACCCCTGAATTGATCCATTTGCCTCCATTAATTTATCTTTCATAGAATCACCCCATAGATTAAGTTTAATCAAATCTTTAAGTAAATGTTTATTTACAACAATAAATTCTCCTGATAAAACTCTTCTAGTATATATATTAGAAGTGTAAGGTTCAAAACATTCATTATTACCTAGAATTTGTGATGTAGAAGCTGTTGGCATAGGAGCAACTAAAAGAGAATTTCTAACTCCATTCTTTTTTACTTTTTGTTTTAGTGTTGTCCAATCCCATCTATTGGATTCTGGAGTAACACCCCACATATCAAACTGAAAAATACCTTTTGATACAGGTGATCCCTCATATGTCTCATAAGGCCCTTCTTTTGTTGAAATCTCCATTGAAGCTTCCATTGCACCATAGTATATGGTCTCAAAAATTTCTACATTTAATTTTTTTGCTTCTGGTGAGTCAAAAGAATGTCTCATTAGAATAAATGTATCAGCAAGTCCTTGAACCCCTATTCCAATAGGTCTATGTTTCATATTTGAATTTCTAGCTTCTTTGACAGGGTAATAATTAACATCAATAACCTTATTTAAGTTTTTAGTTATCACTTTAGTGATTTCATATAGTTTTTGATGGTCATAAGTCAAATCATCTTTTACAAACTTATTTAAGGCAATAGAAGCCAAGTTACAGACGGCGATTTCATCTGGAGAAGTATATTCCATTATTTCAGTACAAAGATTTGAGGATTTTATAGTTCCTAGATTTTTTTGATTTGATTTTTTATTTGCGGCATCTTTATATAAAATATATGGATTACCTGTCTCAATTTGAGATTCAAGCATTTCAAACCATAAGTCTTGAGCCTTTACAATTTTTCTTGCTTTTCCCTCTTTTTCGTATTTAGTATAAAGTTTTTCAAAATTATCACCATATGTTTCATGTAGGTCTTTTGCTTCGTCTGGAGAAAATAATGACCAATCTTCATTCAATTCAACTCTTTTCATAAATAAGTCAGGAATCCACATAGCATAGAAAAGATCTCTAGCTCTTAACTCTTCTTTTCCATGATTCTTTTTAAGTTGTAAAAACTCAAAAATATCTGCATGCCATGGCTCTAAATATATTGCGAAACTTCCCTTTCTTTTTCCACCACCTTGGTCAACATATCTAGCTGTCATATCAAAATTTCTTAGCATAGGAATAATTCCATTTGAGATACCATTGGTTCCATTGATATAAGAGCCTGTTGCCCTAACATTATGAATGCTAAGTCCTATTCCACCTGCTGATTGGGATATTTTAGCACACTGTTTTAAGGTATCATATATTCCGTCTATACTATCGTCTTTCATAGTAAGCAAGAAACATGATGAAAGTTGAGGTTTAGGAGTTCCAGCATTAAATAGAGTAGGTGTTGCATGGGTAAACCATTTCTCAGATAGAAGGTTATATGTTTGAATAGCAGCATCTATATCTTTTTTATGAATACCGATAGCTACACGCATTAATAAATGCTGTGGTCTTTCAACTACTATACCATTCAGCTTCAGTAGGTATGATTTTTGGAGAGTTTTGAAACCAAAATAATCATAACTAAAATCTCTATCATAAATAATTGAAGAATCTAATATTGCAGCATTTTTATTTATTATTCCATATACCTCCTTGGATAAAAGGGATGCATTTTTACCTGTCTTTGGATTAATATATGTGTATAATCTTTTCATCGTGTTAGAGAAAGATTTACTTGTTGTCTTGTGGAGATTAGATATAGAAATTCTTGCTGCTAAAATTGCATAGTCTGGATGTTTGGTAGTTAGAGTTGCTGCAGTTTCGGCAGCTAATTCATCTAGTTCTTGTGTTGATACCCCATCGTAAAGACCATCAATAACTTTTTTTGCTATTTCAATAGTCTTTACATACTTAGTATTCAATCCATAACTAAGCTTTTCAATTCGCGCAGTTATTTTATCAAACTTTACTGATTCTTTTCTTTGGTCTCTTTTTATTACTAGCATCTTTTATATATTAAAAATCTTCTTCTAATGAAAATTTAGGTGAATCAACATCACCATCTTTTTTAAGTACTCCAGCTTTTTGATATTCAGCAACTCTTTTCTCAAAGAAATTTGTTTTCCCTTGAAGGGAAATCATTTCCATGAAATCAAAGGGATTACTAGAATTATAGACTCTTGAGCATTCAAGCTCAACTAATAATCTATCAGCAACAAATTCTATATACTGACACATTAAGTCAGAATTCATACCTATCAGCTTCACGGGTAATGCATCAGTAACAAACTCTTTTTCCATGTCAACTGCATCCATAATTATTTTTGTAACTTTTTCTTTTGGTAAAGTATTTATAACATGTTTAGTATATAGGTGACATGCAAAATCACAATGAAGGCCTTCATCTCTAGATATTAGCTCATTTGAAAAAGTTAGGCCTGGCATAAGTCCTCTTTTTTTCAACCAAAATATGGAACAGAAACTACCTGAAAAAAATATACCTTCTACTGCAGCAAAAGCTATTAATCTTTCTGCAAAAGTTCCATTATCAATCCACTTTAGTGCCCAATCTGCTTTTTTCTTAACACAGTCTAAAGTTTCTATTGCATGAAGTAGAACATCTTTTTCTTTTGTATCATCAACATATGTATCGATTAATAATGAATAAGTCTCAGAATGAATGTTTTCTATAGCTATTTGAAATCCGTAGAAAAATTTTGCTTCAGTGTACTGTACATCTGAGACAAAATGTTCAGCTAAATTTTCATTTACTATACCATCACTAGCTGCGAAGAAAGCTAGAACGTGCTTTATAAAATGTTTTTCTCCATCATTTAAATTTTTCCAATCTTGTAAGTCTTGACTAAGATCAATCTCTTCAGCAGTCCAAAAACTTGCTTCAGCTTTTTTATAGAACTTCCAAATATCATCATGTTCTATAGGGAATAGAACAAACCTATCAGCATTTTCTTGTAGAATTGGTTCTGGTACTTGAGTATTTTCTTGCATTATTTTTAATTAATTATTTAATAAATTAGACAAAAATTTCCTTGTCATTATATGTATAAAATAACATAATGACTAAAATAATCAGTCAATCAAGTGGTTTATAATAAGTTCTGACTTTAGAGGCTATTGATTAAAATATCAGTAAATATTCAATAATAATCTAGGCTTTACAATTTTATAAAAACCGTTTATAATATCAAAAGATTATGCAAATCTTTTTCACATTTTTTAAAAAAAAAATAGATTTATTTTTTTTGATTTGATTAATAAATATAAAATCATAAATTTGCTCACATTTTAAAAAATTAATAAAAATAGAGAATGTACGCAATAGTAGATATTTCAGGTAAGCAATTTAAAGTAGAAAAAAATAAATTTATCTATACGGATAAGATTGATTCTAAAGAAGGGAAAAAAATAGAATTTGATAATGTTCTTTTTATTAGTGAAAAAGGAAAAGTAAAAATAGGTAATCCTACAATAAAAGGGTCTAAGGTTATAGGAGAAATATTATTTCAGCTAAAAGATGATAAGGTGACTGTTTTTAAGAAGAAAAGAAGAAAAGGGTATAAAGTAAAAAATGGTCATAGACAACAGATGACAAAAATTTTAATCAAGGATATAAAATAAAATATAATGGCACATAAAAAAGGAGCAGGAAGTTCTAAGAATGGAAGAGAGTCACATAGTAAACGACTTGGTGTTAAAATATTTGGTGGACAAAAAATAATAGCTGGAAATATTATTGTAAGGCAGAGGGGCACAAAACATCACCCAGGTCTTAATGTTGGTATGGGAAAAGATCATACTCTTTTTGCTTTGACAAGTGGATACGTAGAGTTTAAGAAAGGAATAAATGATAGATCTTTTGTTTCTATTGTTGAAAAAGTTTAATTTTTTCTATTTATTAAGTCTTTAGAAAACTCGATAAGTTCATCCTTATTTTCAATATCAATATCATCTAAACATTTAAATGCTTTATTAAAATAATCATTTATTACTGATTCAGTAATAGTATGAATGTTTTTATTGATCATCATATCACTTATTTCTTTAATTTTTTGCTTTGGATTATCAGATTTTTTCAACCAATTATTAATAATTATTTTTTCTTTTTTATTAGCACTATTTAAAAGTTTAATTAGAAGGAATGTTTTTTTATTTAGTATGATATCTCCACCTATTTTTTTTCCAAATTTATCATCTCCAAATACATCTAAATAATCATCTTTAAGTTGAAACCCAATTCCCATAAACTCCCCAAATTGATATAGTTTTTTTATATCTTCTTCATTCATTTTTGAAATAATTCCACCAATTTCTACGCTAAAACCAATTAAAGTAGCTGTTTTAAGACGAATCATCTCCAAATACTCATTTTCAGTAATTGAATTTTTATTCTCATAATTTTTATCATATTGTTGACCTTCACACACTTTAATAGCAGTCTCATTAAATTTTTGTAATGCGATTGGTAATATTTCTATAGGTAATTCTGACAACATTTTATTTGCTATAATCATTAACAAATCTCCCGAAAGTATCCCTATATTATAATCCCATTTTTTATGAATGGTTTTTTCCCCTCTACGAATATTAGCATTATCCATTATATCGTCATGTATTAAAGTAAAATTATGAAATAGCTCAATCGCTAATAATGGATTTATATAATTAGTCCATTTTGTTTTATTTAATTTAAAAGCTAGAATAGATAAAATTGGTCTGACCCTTTTACTTTTCAAGTTAAGAATATACTTAATGGGTTCATAGAGTTCCTTTGGGTTATGACTCAAATCAATTTTATTTATTGCAGAATTTATTTCGTCAAAATATTTCTTATAATTTTTAATCATGCTATCTCTAAATCTATGTTCCTTTTATTAATATCTGTATTGACAACTATTATGTTAATGCTTTGTCCAAGTTGATATATTTTTTTTGATCTTTTTCCAACTATTCTAATTTTTTGATCATCGAAATTATAATAATCATCTTTCATAGATGATGTTCTTATTAGCCCTTCACATTTGGTTTCAATGATTTCAGCATATATTCCCCATTCGGTTATACCAGTAATAACAGCTTCAAATTTTTGATTTATAAAATTAGTCATGTACTCTGTCTGTTTGAATTTTATAGATTCTCTCTCTGCTTTAGTCGCATTAATTTCCATTTTTGATGAATGCTTACAAAGTATTTCATAATATGTTTTATCAACAGACTTAGAAAAGTTTAAATATTTATATAAAAGCCTGTGAACCATAACATCAGGAAACCTTCTTATAGGTGATGTGAAGTGAGTATAATTCGGGAAAGCTAATCCAAAATGTTTTTCTTTTTTGGTAGAATATTTTGCTTTTGACATTGATTTAATTGCAAACCTTTCTATTGATCCTTCCTCAGGTTTACCTTTTATTTTTTCCATTAGTTTATTTAAAGAGATGGATAAATTGTTTTCTTCAGTATTCAGTTTATAACCAAACTGATCTATATAATTTTTTAATTCTATAAGTTTTTCTTGTTTTGGATCCTCATGTATTCTATAGACAAAGGTGTATTTCTGTTTATTTATTTTTTCAAATTCGTTAATTTTTTCTGCTACTATTTTGTTTGCTAAAAGCATATATTCTTCGATCATTTTGTGGGTATCTTTTCTGATTTTTTTAAAAACATTTATAGGCTTTTTATTTTTATCAAGTTTAAATTTAATTTCTTCACTTCTAAAATTAAAAGCACCGGATTTAAATCTATTTTTTCTAATTATTTTAGACAATGAATTTAATATCCTTAAACTTTCTGAGTATTGAGTCTCATTTTTATCTATAGCATCTTGAGCATTTTCATACGTAAACCTTTTGTCAGAATGTATAACTGTTTTCCCTATCCAAACATTTTTTATTATTGCCTCTTTATTAATATCAAATATCACAGAGAATGTTAATCTGTCAGTATTTGGTTTTAGAGAACATAAATTATTTGAAAGTCTTTCAGGAAGCATGGGGATAGTCCGATCTACAAGATATATTGAATTAGCTCTTTTCTCAGCTTCTTTATTAATTTCGGATTCATTTGTAAAAAAATGTGAAACATCAGCAATATGGATACCAATACTAAAAGAATTTTTGTTGTTAATTTTTATTGATAAGGCGTCATCAAAATCTTTTGCATCTTCAGGGTCAATTGTGAAGGTTGTTATGTTTCTTAAGTCTTTTCTTTTGTGTATCTCATCACTAGTTATTTCATTTTTTAAATTATTAGCTTCATTTTCAACAAGTTTTGGGAAAGTTGTTGGTAAATTATAATCGTGTATAATTGAACTTATTTCCGTTTCATTTTCTCCAGATTTTCCTATTATTCTGATAATATCTGCTTCCGGGTTTCTTCTAGAATTCCAATTATTTACTTTAACTAAAACTTTTAAGTTATCATCATATCTGATTTTTTTTTTCTTTTTAATAAAAAAGTCAATATATATTTTTTTATTATCAGGTATAAAGAAAGCAAAATCCCCATTATCTTGAATTTTTCCTATGTATTCATTTTTTGATCTTTCTAGAACTTTTATAATTTCTCCTTCAAAATTTTTATAACTAAAATTATTTAAAAGTTTAACGATTACTTTATCTCCATGGATTGCGTTTTTCATATTTTTTGATTTTATTTTTATATCTTCTGCGATTTCTTCTACAGATATAAAACAATACCTTTTGTTAACATGATCAACAACCCCTGTTAAGGTTTTTTCTTGATTTTTATATTTCATTTTTTTTCTTTTCAAACTTTATTTTTTTATTAATTTAAACTTAAAAACTTGAGCTAGATTTTTTAACATTTTATTTTCTACATTTTCCAATTTTATTTTTTTATTTAGTTTGTCTTCTATTGATGTTACTTCTTTATCATCTATTCCACAGGGAACAATGTTGTTGAAATATTTTAAATCAGTTGAAACGTTTAATGCAAGCCCATGCATCGTAACCCATCTACTTGATTTAACTCCCATTGCACATATTTTTTTTGGCTTATTTGTATTTATGTTTACCCATACACCGGTTAAATTTTCTATTCTTCCTGATGAAATACCAAATTCATCTAGCGTCATTATAACAGCCTCTTCTAGAAATCTTAGGTATTTATGTATATCCGTAAAAAAATTTTCTAAATCTAGTATAGGATATATTACTAATTGACCAGGGCCGTGATATGTAATATCACCACCTCTATTAATTTTATAATATTCTAGTTTTTGGGATTTAATACTTTTATCATTAATAAGAAGATTTTTTTCATTCCCACTTTTTCCAAGAGTATAAACATGAGGGTGTGAGCAAACTAAAATATAATTTTCTGTTGCCTTATTTTCTTTTTTTTTTCTGTTTTCTATTTTTAGATCCACAATTTTTTTAAATATAGATTCTTGTTTATTCCATGCTTTTTGATAGTCTATGTGACCAAGATTAATATGTTTTACCTTTTTATTTATGTTAGAATTCAACTTGATATATCGTTGTGACTACGCAATTTTATAGTATTAATTACTATTAATTTATTTTTTTTAAGAAAAAAGAGCGATCATAAATTAGTTTGCCATTTAAATTCCATTCTCGAGTTATAAAAGCATTTTCTATTTCAAACGGAACCTTATTAAATTTTATTTCTCTCTTTTTCTTTTCATTGTTTAAAAAGTACTCTGTCCATACTCCAATTTTTCTATCATGTTGGTACTCTCCTTTAGCTGCCAAACTACCATTTAAGTGAAATGCATAATACATACCATTTTTTTCACCATATTTTATAGGAATTATTTCTTTAATATGTTCTTTTTTTGGATCCCAGAAAAATCTAATTGATTCATTAAGCCAACCTAAAAAATATGTTTCTTTATCTTGTAATATATCAGATTTATTTAGTCTAATCCATCTTCCATGTTTAAGTCCAAAATAAAAAAACCCATTTTCTATTACTTGATCATTTATTCTTTTTGTATATGGACCATGTAGCATAAAACTTTCATCTATCTTTTTTTTAGTTTTAATTATTTTTTTTTTCTTTTTATCATAGATATAGACTCCTTGGGCATAAGGATCTTTTAAAGTATACGTTTTTATATAATTAAAATTTTCATAAAGATTATTTCTTCCACTAGCAGATTTTATAAATCCTTTTTTAATTTTTTGACCAAAGTATACATTTTTTTTCTTTTTCTTTTTCTTTGTTTGAAGCAAAGTATCTTCTTCAAATTGAAATAATAAATCATCTGATTTAATGGTATCAGTATTTAATTGAAATATATTTTGACTATAAACGTTTATTTGAAAGCAAGTTAGAATTACAACAAATATGAGGTGTTTAAAACAAGACATGTAGTACTAACGAAAATACATTATAAAAATTACTTTCCAAGAATATCTATACTTCTTCTAATAAAATTTGTAAGATCAGAACCAGATAACATACTTTGTGAGAGTAATGCTAAATCATAAACTTGTCCAGCCATTTTTTCTTTAATTTTTTCTGTTTTAGTATTTAATATTTTATCAATAATTTTATGGTTTCCATTAATAGACACAGCTATCATTTCATTAGGACCACCCATCATCATAGGATTAGAACCACTTGTTTTTGCCATGTCTTGCATTCTTCTAAAAAATTCTGGTAATGTAATTATTACTGGATTATCAGTGGGGTCAAGTGCATCAACTGTTACGGTTGTGGTCTGATTATTAATTATTTTTTCAAATATTTTTTTTACTAATTCCTTGTCTTTATCTGATATTACTGTTTCTTTCTTTTCGTTTTTATCAATTAATTTATCTAGTATATCAGCATCAACTCTTTTTAGTTGAGTTTTCTCTAATTTTTGTTCTAAATGATTTATAAAGTGACTATCTATTACATTGTCTAATATAATAACATCATAGTTTTTTTTATTAGCATCATTGATGAAGGAATCTTGCTTTTTTACATCTGAACTATAAAGAATAACACTATTTTTATCTTTATCTGTTTGAGTTTTAGATATGTGTTTTTTGTATTCTTTTATAGTCCTCATTTTACCATCAGTACTTTCAAATAGAGCAAAAGTATTTACTTTATCATAAAACTTTTCTTCTGAAATCATTCCATATTTCACAAATAAACTGATGTCTTTCCATTTTGTCTCATAAGATTTTCTATCTTCTTTATATAGATCACTTAATTTATCTCCAACTTTTTTTGTTATATAAGTATTAATTTTTTTTACATTTCCATCAGACTGAAGATAACTTCTTGATACGTTAAGGGGAATATCTGGGGAGTCTATTACCCCATGGAGTAACATTAAAAACTCAGGGACAACATCTTTTACCTCATCAGTAATAAATACTTGTCTAGAGTATAGTTGAATTTTATTTTTTTGAACTTCAAAGTCATTTTTAATTTTTGGAAAAAATAATATTCCAGTTAGATTAAAAGGATAATCCACATTTAGATGAATCCAGAATAACGGTTCTTCAGAAAAAGGATATAATTCTTTATAAAAATCTAGATAGTCTTGGTCTTTAAGATCATTTGGATTTTTATTCCATATTGGTTCAGGATTATTGATGATATTATCAACTTTAACGGTTTTATATTTTGGTTTCCCTTCCTTATCTTTTCCGTCTTCTACTGAATTATCTTTTTGTCCAAACTTTATTTTTACTGGTAAAAACTTACAATATTTTGAAAGAATTTCATTTATTTTAGACTCGTTTAAAAATTCTTTTGATTCATCATTAATGTGTAGGATAACATCCGTTCCTCTACTTTTCTTTTTAGATGCTTTTATTTCATATTCAGTATTTCCATCACATTTCCAGTATGCAGATTTTGATCCTTTTTTAAAAGATTTTGAATTTATTTCTACAAATTTTGAGACCATGAATGCAGAATAAAAACCAAGCCCAAAATGTCCAATGATTTGCTGTTCATCTCCTTTGTTTTTATACTTTTCAATGAATTCTGTAGCTCCTGAAAAGGCAATCTGATTTATATATTTTTTTATTTCATCAGCAGACATTCCTATACCTTTATCAGATATAGTTATTGTTTTTTTCTTTTCATCTAAAAGAATCTCAATAGTTGTATCTCCCATTTCATCTTTCATTTCTCCCATTAAAGAAAGGCTTTTTAATTTTTGTGTTGCGTCAACAGCATTTGAAATTAATTCTCTAAGAAAAATATCTTGATCAGAATAGAGAAATTTTTTAATTATTGGAAAAATATTCTCAGTATTTATAGAAATATTACCTTTTTCTTTCATGTTATTAGTTTTAAGTTATTTATCGTATCCTATTAGATTCATTAATTAACAATTCGTCTTTCCTTATAAATCTATTGGATAGAAAATTGAAAAATATCGCCAAAAATATCAAATAAAATGAGAAAAGAAAACTGATTTTGTCATTGATATTAATATATAATTTATTGTAGAAAATATCGTACAAAAAATTAAATATAATAAGCGATGTAAAAAATGAATTAAACGTCCCAATTTTTATCTGAGTTAGCCTATTCTTAAAGCTGAGTATAGAATAAATTGCCATAATACAACATAAAATAAGAATACTACTTTCATAAAAGTTATCATAAACTATAGCTTCGTTATTTTCTTCATATACAGAACTTGATATATAACCTGTAACTATAGTTGCAACCTTTTCATTACTTTCTTTGAATTCAATTTTTTGCCATACAGGGAAAAAAAATGAAGATATTAAACTTCCAATAAATAAGATTAAGAATATTGTTTGGATTCTCTGAATCATGAATGTATTTTGTACAAAGAAAAATAAAATAAATAAATTGGTCTTATTTTATGAGATATTTTATTGATATGTCTTATGTAGGTACAAACTATCATGGATGGCAGATTCAGAAAAATGCTATGACTGTTCAACAAAAACTGGAAGAATCTTTATTAACTCTTCTTGGAGATAAAATAAAAACTATAGGTAGTGGAAGGACTGATACCGGTGTGCATGCATTTTCTCAGGTTGTACATTTTGATTTTAAAAGAAACTTTGAAGATAATTTTTTATATAGAATGAATGCAATTCTACCTAAAGACATATCGATAAATAGTATCAGCGCAGTTAATAAAAATACAAATGCTAGGTTCGATGCTATTTCTAGGGAGTATTTATATAAAATAAATACACATAAAAATCCTTTTTTAAAAAATCGATCATTGTTTTACAAGCGGAAAATAAATTTGGATTTGGTTAATAAAGCATGCAAAATATTAATTGATTCCTCAGACTTTCAATCTTTTTCTAAAGTTAATACAGAGGTCAATAATTTTAAGTGTACTATTAATTTTGCTCGCTTTATAAAGGTGGATGACAATTTAAATTTTTCAATTTCATCAAATAGATTTTTAAGAGGAATGGTAAGAAGTATAGTAGGCACTTTATTAGAAATAAATGAAAAAAAAATATCTTTAGAAGATCTAAAAAGAATAATAAAAAATAAAGATAGGGCTGGTGCTGGTGCTTCTGTATTACCTTGTGGTTTATATTTATCTAAAGTTAATTATCCTGAAAGTATTTATATATGAGTAAAAATAAAATAAGTGGAAATTTATTTGATTTAAAAATCTTAGGAAGACTCTTTGAGTTTTGTAAGCCATTTATAAATACATTTTATTTTTTAATTTTTTTAACATTATTATTATCAATATTAGGTCCAATTCGTCCTTATTTAACTCAAATTATAATTGATGATTATGTGGTTGTTAATGACGTAGAAGGGCTATCAAAAATGATTTTATTGTTAATTTTATTATTAATATTTAATGCTATTATAATGTATTTTCATACTTATCTCTCTGGATGGTTAGGTCAGAATATAATTAAGGATATTAGAGTAAAATTATTTTCTCATATGCAACGTTTTAGATTAAAATTTTTTGATAATACGCCAATTGGAAGAGTGGTGACAAGGAATGTTTCGGACATTGAGACTATTTCAGATATTTTTGGTCAAGGCATAGCGGCTATTATTGGAGATATTCTTTTACTGGTAGGAATTGTAATCCTCATGTTCTTATTAAATTGGAAACTTACTTTAATAAGTTTATCAACTTTACCACTATTATTTTTAACTACTTATGTTTTTAAAGAAAAAGTTAAAATTTCTTTTAATGAAGTGAGAGATGCTGTTGCAAATTTAAATTCTTATGTTCATGAACATATCATTGGGATGAAAATTGTTCAAATTTTTGGTAATGAAAAAAAAGAATATCAAAAGTTTATAGAAGTAAATGGCACTCATTTAAAAGCTAATTTAAAAGCAGTACTTTATTATTCTATATATTTTCCAGTTATGGAATTGTTTACCTCGATTGGAATGGGACTATTAATTTGGTTTGGAGCAGAGCAATTGTTTTCTAGTGATGTTACAATTGGTGTTTTGATTGCTTTTATTATGTATTTACAATTATTTTTTAGACCAATAAGAGCTATCGGTGATCGTTTTAATACTATTCAAATGGGAGTGGTAAGCTCTAGGAGAATATTTAATCTATTAGATAAGTATGACATTATTAATAGTAATGAAAAAATAAAATCCGATCCAATTAATGGATCTGTGGAATTTAAAAATGTTTGGTTTGCTTATAATGACGAAGACTATGTTTTAAAAAATATAAATTTTAAAATAGAGCGGGGTGAATCTATTGCTTTTGTGGGTAGTACTGGTTCGGGAAAATCATCAATAATTAATCTTTTAAATAGGTTCTATGAATTTAACAAGGGTGAGATATTAGTAGATGGCAACTCTATTAGAGATTATAATATATCTCATTTAAGAGAAAATCTTGGTTATGTTTCACAAGATGTCTTTCTCTTTTCAGATACTATAGCAAATAATATTACATTATTTAATGATAACATATCTGAAGATAAAATTTGGGATGCTATTAAAAGTGTAAGAGCAGAAAAATTTATTAATATGTTACCTGGAAATATTCATTATAATGTTAAGGAAAGAGGAGCATCATTGTCGGTAGGTCAAAGGCAACTAATATCATGTATACGAATCATGTTGTATAATCCTAAAATCATACTTCTTGATGAGGCAACTTCATCAGTTGATACCGAAACAGAAGAAATGATACAGCATGCAATATCAAAAATTTTATCTGGCAGAACATCAATTGTAGTTGCTCACCGATTATCCACTATAGAACAAGCAAATAAAATAATTGTTATAGAAGAAGGATCAGTTAAAGAAATTGGTACACATAAAAATTTGATTCTTAAAGAGGGTATATATAAAAAACTTTATGATATGCAATACAAAAACTTTGTTAGTTAAGAATTGTTTTTTTCGATTTGCCTATTATAAGTTTTATAGTAATTTTTTTTATTTTTTAGTAGTGCCTTGTGACTTCCCACTTCGATTATTTTACCATTTTCCATAACAATTATTTTATCTGCTAGTTTAACAGAAGAAATTCTATGAGAAATAATTATGGTTGTGGTTTCTTTCATTATTTTTTTAAAATTCTCTAAAATAATATTTTCAGTTTTTGTATCTAATGCTGATAAGCAATCATCAAGTATCAGTATTTTAGGTTTTTTTATAATTGCCCTAGCAATTGAAATTCTTTGTTTTTGACCACCAGATAAAGTTATTCCACGTTCACCGATTTTGGTTTCAAATTTGTTTGGAAAAGAATTTATGTTTTTCATTAGATCAGTATTTTTAGCAGCTTCAACTACTAGATTGAAATCTTCATTTTCACTTCCAAAAAGAATGTTATTAGCTATAGTATCTGAAAAGAGAAAGACATCTTGAGGAACATACCCTATTTGTTTTCTAAAATCTATCAAATTTAAATTTTGAATATTTTCATCATCAATAAGTATTTTTCCTTGATTAATATCAAATAATCTCATAATACTATTTGCAACAGTACTTTTACCAGAACCTGTAGAACCTATTATTCCTAAAGATTCTCCAGCTTCTATTTTAAATTCAAAATTATTTAGTGCTTTAATTCCAGTTTCAGGGTAAGTAAAATTGACATTTTGAAATTCAATTTTTCCTTTTATTTTTATTTTTTTATTTTTCCTTGAAATAATATTTGTTTTTTGTTTTAAAAACTCGTTAACTCTTTTTTGAGATGCAGATGCCCTCTGTATAATACTTGTGATCCAACCAAGAGCAGTGACGGGCCATGTTAATAAATAGACATAAATTAAAAATTCGGCTATGTTTCCAATTGTTATATTTCCTTTAAAATATTCTAAAGCTCCAATGTATACTGTTATTATAATACTTAGGCCAATGAGCGTCATTATAATGGGAAAAAATAAGGCCATAACAAATTGAAGTTTGAGGGAGATTGACTTATATTTTTCGCTTTTATTATCAAATACGTTAGAAAAATTTTTTTCTCTTACAAAAGATTTAATTAATCGAATTCCAGAGAAACTTTCTTGAACATATGTAGACAATTCTGATAAGGATCTCTGAATTTCTTCAGATCTTTTATTAATAATATTTTGCACTGAATATATACTTACCACTAACATAGGAAGAGGCAATAAAGAATAGAATGCAAGTGTGGAATTTATATAAAACATAAATGGAATAACCATTAACATGAGAATTGTTACATTTAAACCATACATTAGAGCAGGACCTAAATACATTCTGACCTTGCTTACATCTTCTGAAATTCTATTCATCAAATCACCGGTATTGTTATTATTATAAAACTCAAGAGGAAGTGTCTGATAATGATTAAAAATTTCATTTTTTAGATCGTATTCTATTTTTCTGGAGGCAACAATAATGGTTTGTCTCATTAAATACATAAAAACACCTCTAACAACTGCCGCTAAAATAACTGCAGAAGTATAAAGTAATATATTTTTAAAAATCCCTTCTTTTACATTAGCATCTTCATTAGAAATATAGATTGGATACCCTTCTTCAATTATATTAAAAGTTTCCCTAATTAGAGTTGCTGGAATGATAGCAAAAAATGTGGAAATTAAAATAAATAGCCCACCAATAAAATAGTAAAATTTATACTTTGATATGTATTTATTTAAATATGAAAGCTCTTTCAATTTTTTGTATAAATTTATGAAAAATTAAAAAACGTTTCTGTAAAATTATTATTAAAAGATAGAATTAATGAGTAATAAAGAAAATAAAACAGTTTTTAATCAACTATTAATTAATAACCATGAGGAGCTTATCTTTTGTAGCGATAAAAAATTAGGGTTAAAGGCAATTATTGGAATACACGATACTACTCTAGGTCCTTCAATGGGTGGGACAAGAATGTGGAATTATGATTCTGAAGAGGATGCATTAAAAGATGTTCTTAATCTATCTAAAGCTATGAGTTATAAATCTTCACTTGCAGGATTGAATGCTGGCGGTGGAAAGGCTGTTCTTATCGGAGATGTTAATTTAAAAAATAAAAAATATATTGAAAGGTATGCTGATTTTATAAATGATCTTGGTGGAAAGTACTGGACTGCTCAAGATGTAAATATGCATACGCAGGATATTTTATGGATGAAAAACATATGCCCTTATGTTATTGGTCTTCCAATAGAAAATGGTGGACTTGGAGATTCTTCTGCTCCTACTGCTTATGGAATTTATACTGGAATGAAAGCCTCAATTAATTATGTTACTGGAAAGGATAGTTTGGCAAATAAAAAAGTATGCGTACAAGGAATTGGCAATGTTGGAAGTAAAGTAGTTGATTATTTAATTGAAGAAGGAGCAGATATTTTTGTCTCAGACATTAATCAAAATAATTTGGATACGATTAGTTCAAAGAATGTTAGCATAATTGATGTTAAAGATATGCATGATACTCATTATGATATTTTTTCTCCATGTGCTTTAGGGGGAATTATTAATTCTAAAACTATTAAAAAATTGGATTGTAAAATAATAGCTGGAGCAGCAAATAATCAACTTGAGGATGATGTTTTTATACCGGATGAGTTAAAGAAAAAAAATATTTTATATGTTCCTGACTTTCTTATTAATGCAGGAGGAATTATTAGTGTTTACCATGAGCAGATAAATGAAATTGATTCAAGAAAGGTGATGCAAATGACTGAATCAATATATGATAAGGCTTTGAATGTTTTTAAATATGCTAATGATAATAATACTACAACTCATTTAGCAGCAATAAAACTGGCAAAAGATAGAATTGAAAAAAATAAGAAAAATTCTAACTAGCTTTGTGGCTCGTTCTTTTAAAGTTATAATGTTATGCTTAATAGGAGAGTTTTACGTGTTAGGGTTTTACAGTTTCTGTACTCATATTATAGTCTTTTAAAATTTAATGATGAGCCAAAACAATTAAAAGGTGACTTTGTAATAAAAATATCAAATAGTTTACAAGAAATTAATAAGTATTATTATAAGTATTTGTCAATAGCAATTTTTCTTTCAGATGTGAATAACGAAAAGAGAGAAATTGCAAAGTCTGAAAAAATTAAAAAAAGCGAGTCTAGGTTTAATCTTTCACAAAACAAAGTCATTGATTTTTTAAGAAAGAATAAACAATTTATCGATAATTTAATTAGATATGATATTAGTTGGAGTTCTAAATCAGAAGAAATAAGGAATTGGTATAATTTAATTTTAGGAGAAGAAATAACTAAGAATTATTTATTATTAAGTAACCCTGATTTTAATGATGACTTTGAATATGTAAAAAAATTAGTCAATAAAATATTGTTTAAAAATGAAGATATAATTCTATATTTTGAAAATCAAAATATTCACTGGTCTGATGATAGGCTGATTATTAGATCAATGATTAAAAAAACAATAGAATCATTGAATTCCCCAAATTTTAATACATTTGCATTCGCAAATTTGTCAGAAGACATAAAAGACGACATTAATTTTGCTAGTTCTTTGTTTGATAGTACGGTTGATAATACTTCAGAATATGATGAATATATCATTAAAAATTCCAAGAATTGGAAGTTAGATAGAATCTCATTAATGGATAAATCAATTTTACGTATGGGGATAGATGAAATGATACATTTTCCAAATATTCCTATAAAAGTAACAATGAATGAATGTATTGATATAGCAAAAGATTATAGTACACCAAAAAGTGGATTATTTATAAATGGTGTTTTAGATGTAATTTCTTTAAATTTGCAAAAGAAGGGGATAATTAAAAAAAGTGGGAAAGGGTTAATTGATAATAAATAATAATATTATGAGTAAAAATTCTACGAATTCATTAATAAGCTTACTGTTAGGTTTAATAGTTGGTGGTGTCTTAGGTGTACTATTTGCTCCTGATAAAGGAAATAATACTAGGGATAGATTAAATTTTAGATTGAATAAGTATAAAAGAAAGCTTGAAGATTTAATTGATGATATTGTTGATGAAAAAGATGATATAAAGTCTGAAGCTAAAGAAAACAGCAATAAAGTAGTAAATGATGCTAAAACGAAAGCTGAAAAATTACTTAAAGATGTTGATGGAATTTTATCAAAAATTAAAGAAAATTAAATTTTAAAAATATGAATAAATTGATATTAGTAATAGTTTTATTATTTGCATTTGGGTGTAGTTCAAACGTAAGTGAATTAGAACTTAGGATAGCAAAATTAGAAACACAGATAGCTTCAATGAGCAGAGGTGGTGGAAGTGGTGGATCTTTAGTAAGTGAAGGTTCATTTCCTGAATTTCAATTTCAAAATGAAGAACATAATTTTGGTGAAATTTATGATGGGGATGTAGTTTCTCACATATTTACTTTCACAAACACTGGAAAAGCTCCTTTAATTATTTCTAAAGCTACTGCATCATGTGGTTGTACAGTTCCTTCGTGGCCAAAACAACCAATTGCTCCTGGAGGAAAAGGACAAATACAAGTGCAGTTTGATTCAAGTAATAAACCTGGAATACAAAATAAAGTAATTACAATTACATCAAATACAGAAACAAAAGTTAAGAAGTTATTAATCAAGGCTCAAGTTTCACCTAAATCATAAGTAAATGTTATTATTACAAGCTTCTGGTTTTGGACTAGCTCAATTATTTTTTCCGATTGCAATTCTTGTTGTCTTTTATTTTTTTCTTATTAGACCTGAACAAAATAGAAAGAAGAAACAAACTGATTTTATAAGCAATTTAAAAAAGGGACAAAAAATTATTACCGTCGGCGGAATGCATGGGAAAATTGTTGTAATTGAAAAGAATGTAATTACATTAGATGTTGATAGGGGGACTAAAATAAAAATTGATAGAAGTTCTATATCACTAGAAATGACTAACACTAATTAATTTATGAGGATTTTTAATCCTTCAAACCTAGTATCACAACCTCGAATTTTTATTTTATGTTTTTTTATTGGATCCTTTATCTGGTTTTTTAATGAATTAAATAGCACTTCTGATACAACTGTAAAATATCCTTTAGTTTTTGAATATGAAAATAAAAGTGATTATGTTGTTTTAGAACCACTCCCTCGTCAATTTGAAGTTTCTGAATTTATAGAGAATAAAATAGAGATAAATCACTCACATATAGAAGGTGATTTTAATATAGATACTGTATTTACTATTAGTTATTTGATTCAAAGTGGAATGAAATTAAACTTAGAAGATTCATTTGAAATTAATTTAATTAGTAATGATGATATATTATTACCATCTTTTTTACATATTCCTGAAGGAATTGAAATAGTAAGCATATTCCCTGAAAAAATTATAATTAAATAATTTATGAATCCATATTTAGTAGGCATTACTGGTGGGATTGGTTCTGGAAAATCAACAGTATCTAAAATATTAAATGTTTTGGGTATTAAAGTTTATAATTCTGACGAGAAGGCTAAATTTTTAATGGAAAATGATGAGGTACTATTATCAAATATTCAAAACCATTTTGGAGAAGAGGCTTATATAGATGGAAAAATCAATAAAGAATATATTTCAAATAATGTTTTTTATGATAATAAAAAATTACAAATGATGAATACTCTAGTTCATCCAGTAGTAATAGAAGATTTTAAAAAGTGGTGTTTAAAAAATAAAAATCAAAAATTTTTAATTAAAGAATCTGCTCTTCTGTTTTCCTCTAATTCATATAAAGATTTGGATTTTATAATTTACGTTTATGCAAATAAAAGTTTAAGAATTTCTAGAATTTTAAATAGAGATAAGTTTAGAACTAGAGATGAAATAAAAAAAATTATAAATAATCAAATAATTGAAGAAGAAGCATCTAAAAAGGCAGATTTTATATTAAGAAATAATGAGAAGAGTCTTCTCTTGCCTAAGGTTATTGATGTTTTAGATAAGATAAATTCAAATATTAAAACTACATCTTAAAATCACTTTTCATGATCACAGCAGTGTGAAGTAATGTAGCAACTAGTTTTCCATCAGGGTTGAATAATTCACCTTTTACAGTTGCAATATTTTTGCCTTTTTTAATAGTTTCCGCAGTAGCAGTTACTCTACCCTTAAATAAAGGTCTGTGGTGTAGAGTATGAAGGTTTGTAGAGTTTGGATATATTGTTCCCTTTGATTCATAGATTAAAAGTAAACTTGTAATGTCATCAAGCATCGAATTCATCTGACCGCCTTGTACTGTGCCATTAGGATTTAATGTTTCTTTTGGAAATTCGCCTTTTAATTTTAAGAACCCATCTCTATGTTCTAAAAATTCAAATTTGAAAATTTTTCCTGTACCTCCCTTAGTTTTGTGAAAGTTCAAATATTTATTAAACTCATGTGACATAAATATAAAATTAAATGACAATATTATTTTCAAGGAGAATTGATCTTATAAAGTTTAATTTAACCTCCCGTGGTTCTCCCATTCCAGATGTTTTACCAAGTTCAATTTTTATGCTTGAGCTTATTTCTTCAAGGTTTAAGCCCTTCTTATAACCTTCAATAGTTAAATTGTAGTAATGCATCAAGCCATCCCTCATCTCAACAATTTCTTTAACGTTACTAAGTCCTCCATGCCCAGGTATAATAATAGTATTTTCATCACATAAATTTATGATGTGATCTAATATCTTTATAAAACCTTCGATATTTCCTCCATTTGTCATATCAACGTATGGTAAACCATACTTAATAAAAGAGTCTCCTGTGTGTACTACATTTGCATTTTCAAATTCGATAACACTGTCACCATCGGTGTGACCTCTTCCAAAATAGTGAATTATAATTGTTTCATCACCTTCGTGGAGATACATCTTATCATCATAGGTTATTGTTGGTAGTTCATCTTTCTCATGTGCTGGAACATTGAAGTTATCAAGTAAAGAATAAATTCCGCCGTAAGCCATACTTATTTCAGCTTGTCTAACTCTTACATTTTTATGAGAAACAATTGGAATACCTTTTTTCCCGAAAGCACGATTGCCGTCTGCGTGGTCAAAGTGATGATGGGTGTTAATAATATATTTGATAGGTTTATCTGACAACTCTTTAACCTTAGCTGTAAGTAAATCTTCTAGTATTTCAAATTGATTATCTATCATAACAATCCCATTGTTACTGATAAGGACGCCTAGGTTTCCTACCCCGCCACCAATTCCTTCTATCATATATATGTTATCTTTTACTGGTATAGTTTTTAGTGACATATCATCTGGATTTAACCAGTTATTATACTTTTCAAAGCTTATATCTTGTGAGATTCCTATAAAAGGAATTATTAAAAGGATTAAAAGTTTTTTCATGATGATTTTATTTTTTTGTTTAAGTTATGTGAATTCTTTTCTAGTATTGAAATCAAATTATTTTAAATATTTGATTTTAATATATATGAAATAATTTATAACAGTAATATACTCATCATGAAAAATATTTTAAATAATCACTCTGTCTTTTTTTTGCTATTTTCATTTATAATAATCACATCTTGTAATTCACCATCATCTAATAATGAAGCTAAAGCTGCTTTGAGTGCTCAGGAACAACTTGAGATAGATCTAGCCATGTATAAAGACACTTGGGATAGGTTTTCTTGTAGTAATTATTCCTTATTATCTATTCTTTAACTAAATAAACAACCAAATGGACGCAGGAACCTTCAATTATGGTGACATATTAATCATAATAGGTATTTTACCTATTGGTTTTGCAATTTGGCTATACTTCCAAAATAAAAAAAGTAAACAATTCCCTCACATCTTTTTTTTGGTTTCTCTTTAATCTTGATAGATTGTTCTTTTAACTAAACAATAAATATTATGAAAAATTGGAAAGACAAAGTATTAGGAATATTAGCAGGAATAGGCTTAATGACTTTATTAATTGGTAGTACTTCATCACAGTCACAAAATGGGAAATGGATGATTACGCTTGGGGTTTCACAAAACAATGAAATAATTCTTAAAATGGATACTCAAACTGGACAAGTGTATAGATGGGATAAAAAAGGTTTAAAAAGATTCGAGGGTACTTGGGTTAATTTTATAGAAATTAAATAAACCCCCTTACAACTGATATTTGGCTTTTCTCTTGAATCTTGATAAATTGTTCTTTTAACTAAACAATAAAAATTATGAAATTAATAATATCTCTTTTATTTATCATTTCATCATTTAATATTAATATAGATAATAATAAATTACCTACATTCAAGGGGGAAGGTGATTTAATTTCTTTTATTCAGGATAATTTCTTTTATCCAAAAGAAGCTAAAGAAAATGCTATTGAAGGGAAAGTCTTTATACAATTTGTAGTTAACAAATCAGGAAAAACTACAAAAATAAAATTATTAAAAGGACCTGATATATTAGCAGATGAAGCAATTAGAGTTATAAATATGATAACTTGGAATCCTGGAGAAGTTGATGGTAAAATAGCTGACGTAGAAATGGTTTTGCCATTTACATTTAAAATTCCTTCAGAGAAGCTTGGGATATTAGAAGACAATCAATGGGGGATGATTGGGCAAAACCTCAAGAACTTAAAATAAACTAATAAGAATTAACAAAAACCCCACTAATTAAAATGAGCTTAATGTTATTTAAATTATATGTATAACCGCACAAACTAAAACAAAATAATAATATGGGAAGTCAATTTTTCGGTAATAAGAACGATAATAAAACACAAAATAAAGATGCCAAATTAAATAAGAATAAGAATAAGAATGCCAATAGTAAAGGAAAAGGAGACAATAAAGGTATTCGTAAGGTAGGCAGAGGTAAATAATAAAGAGAGAAGCATTAGGTTTAAACTAAACAAAAAACCCAAGAAATTTTAAAGATGGTAAACGAGATGGATTGCAAAGAGTATGGTACACGCAAAAAGAAAATATCTCTAAGGTTTAATTATCAGGACTATGTAATTCAAAATATTTTACTTCCGCTTTTTTCTGCAAAATATCAACATCCCACATTACGAAATTTATTGCACCATTATTAACAGCATCTGTAAAGTAAAATTTCACTAAAGCTCCATTCCTTTTCCAGGTCCCTTTCAATGGTGAAGATATTAAAGTGCCATCGTTAAGAATTGTTCTAGCTTGTCCATCTAAAGTTCCGCTCGTTTTAGAAGTATTAATTGATGAAACTTTAAATTTGGTATAGACAGACCCATATCCAGTTATATTTCCTTCAAAATTCATTATTGAATATCCTTCTCCAGGACTAATTAAAACAATATCTAATGTCCCTCCTCCTTTTGGTTCCGTTAAATTTTGAGATAACGAGTTAAAAATAAAAGCTAAAAATATAATAGTAGCTAAAAATAATTTTTTCATAATAATTAATTTAAATTTAATAACACAATACAGGAACATTTTAAAAGAAAAATTGCGATTATGCAACTGGAAATTGCTCAAAATAACTTAAGAATTTTTTTCCACTAAACAAAAAACCTCACTAACCCCACCCCTCCTTTTGAATTTTTATTCGATAGCTGTAGATTGTAGGTATGAAATATGAATTTGAAAAGAAATTTCTTGATAAGGGTATATTCACTTTGCCCTTTAATATAAGATATTGGTTGTTAAAAAAATAGGACTTAATGGGTATACTCTTTTAGTAGCTATTATGGGTGCAATAGTTACCATTATTGTTTATGAATTTATTATAAACTAAACAAAAACCCCACTAATAAACTCCCTTCTTAAAGGCTTTATAGTCAAAACTGTCAAATAAGTGCCAAGATTTTATATCTTTATTGTTAAGTAAATAAAAGGTATAAAAATAAATATGTTTATTTAAAAGAAAAAAATGGAAAACATTTCACTAATATCTCAGTTAATAGTAGCGATTTCGGTAATATTTGTATGGGTTTTTAGATATGATAATATAGTTGTTGAATTTAAACATTATGGCTATTCTGATTTATTTAGAAATATTGTTGGTGCTTCTAAAATATCCGTATCTACTCTTTTGATTATGGGGATTTGGTATAATGAAATTACTGTTTATGCTTCTCTGGCAATGGCTTTTTTTATGCTTTGTGCACAAATATCTCATCTAAAAGTAAAAAATCCACTTATTAAGTTTGTCCCTTCATTAATATTTTTGTTGATGTCTTTATTTGTTGCTGCATTTAATTATGGATTCATATAATTGATGGATATAAATCTCATCATTATAATTTTTACAGCATTTTCTTTTATGATTTATGGTTTTAGTTCTTTCATCTCTAAGAGAATGATAGATGAATACAAAAGATGGGGCTTTGATAATAATAGAAAACTAATTGGGTTCTTTCAACTTTTAGGTGGTATAGGGTTATTTATTGGATTGAAATATAATTTAATATTAATAATATCTTCTCTAAGTTTATTAATAATGATGGTATTCGCCGTTTTTGTTAGAATTAAAATAAAAGATAATGTTTCCGAAGCATTACCTGCATTAACCTATATTTTGTTAAATGTTATAATATTATATTATTCATTGGACCTTTAAAAGAAGAAAATATTCCTATGTTTTAGTTATTCTGCGATTAGTTGCATATATATTTTCAATATATTTTTCCTCGTAACCATTCATTCCTCCAATATGTTTTCCGTCAATTTTCCAAAATTAGGTAGTTGATTTGTTTGACGAATTATATAGTTTTTGCCCCAATTTATAAGGAACTTGGCATATCTGATATGCTGTGAATGATAAAAATCGGTTTCTTGATTTTTTTGATTTCATCTTCAGCAGGTAACAACACTATAATTAATTGATGATACTTAGTTTAAACAAAGATAGTAGCTTATTTTATTTTTTTTGAAATTGGACAAGAGTCAATATGTGCCCCTTTAATATATCCTGTGCTGGTTAGGAATTCTCTTGTTATTTCACCTCCAGTAAATTTAAATATCTTTTTAAACAATATGACCCAGTTATTTAAACTCAAATTAGAATCATGTATCAATTCAAGCCAAGATTTGAAGGAGCCGTATTCCCTTTGTAATTCTAATATTTTTTTTGCATTAAAGATTACAGCATTTATTTTCAATTTATTTCTAACAATTCCTGAATTAGATAGTAAACGATTAATCTTAAATTCGTCATAATTAGCAATTTTTTTTATTTCATAATTAGAAAATTCTATTCTAAAATTATCTTGCTTATTTAATATAGTTGTCCAAGACAGTCCTGCCTGGTTTATTTCTAAAATCAATCTACCAAACAATTCATTGTCAGAATCTATCTTAAACCCATATTGAGTATCGTGATAAGCACGATTCACATTATCCTTTGTTAATCCTTCAACATATTCACAATAAGAACTGGGTTTTTCCAATTAGTTATATTTTTAAAATTAATATTTAATAAATTTATATAAAAACACCTTAAAAAAGTATGTTGTGATTTGTTCAATAACTTCTTCTTCTTCTTCACCAGAAAATAAAAATAGAATCGAAAAAAAAGTAGAATACATTTCATACCTTAAATATAATAATTTTTAAAGGTGTCAAATAACTGTCAGAATTATTTTTCTTGTAGAAGAAAAAACTGCAAGCATTGTAAGAAAAAAGGGTGGAAGACCGTTTATGAAAACTCTAAGGTTATGTATACTGAAGAATATGAATTTGAATATTATAGTTGATTAAAACCCCTCAATCTGATATTTGGCTTTTCTATTGAATCTTGATAGATTGTAGGTATGAAAAAAATCTTAATATTTGTCATTGTTTTATTTATTTCTTCTTGTAATATAGATGAAGAATTAACTATAGAATTAAATGAATATGATCTTGAAGTAATTTCATACTTTAAAGAAATAACATTAGGTTTTGAAAATGGCGAAGCAAGTGAAATAACAAGAAAATGGGATTCAACGATGAAAATTTTTATTGGATGAAATTCAAATTCTATTTTACTTGATGAACTCAATAAAATTATTGATGAAATTAATGAAATTGTAAGTGATAATTTTTCAGCAGAAATTGTAAGTGATTCTTCAACATCTAATTACTATATTTATTTTGGAAAAGGTGAAGAATATGCTAAAATTTTTCCTAGTCAATCTCAATACGTTAATAATAATTTGGGTCTATTTAATATATGGTTTGATAATGACTACATAAATAGAGGAGTTATGTATGTTGATATTTTTAGAGCAAATGAACAGGCTCAATGGCATTTGTTAAGAGAAGAATTAACTCAGTCATTAGGTCTAGCGCAAGACTCTGAAAGATATTTAAACAGTATTTTCCAAATTAATTGGACAATAATTTCTTCTTATTCACAAATAGATAAAGATATAATAAGGCTACTTTATCACCCAAATATGAAAGTAGGATTAAATGAGAATGAAGTTGATCTTCTTTTAAGATCAATACTATTAAATGAAAAATAAAACCATCTAACCCCTACATCTCTGATATTTGGCTTTTCTATTGAATTTTGATAGATTGAAGTATGAGATATTTATTAATCTTATCATTTTTCTTGTTTTCTTGTAGTTTAATTCTACCAGAACCATTGCCTTCTTACACATTAGAATTACGATACACAGACGAATCAACAACTCCAAGATTAACTTTTATTCAAATCACTTTAATTAATTATGTGCTTGATGTTACATCGCAAAATCAAACTTTTACTCTTGATATAGGATTTCTAAAAATTGATGATGTGAGAGTAACATTAACATTTAGTTGTGAAGTTGGTAATAACTTATATAATGAAGATGTGATTGTTAATTTTTATGAAGATTCTAAAACAGTATTAGAAATATCTAGAGTTGTCGTTTGCAATCCCGACATTGTTGTGTTGTATGAATAAACAAAAAACCCTACATCTCTAAAGGGTCTTTACTTAAACCTCACTACTCTAGTTCCTTTAAGAAGAATGTAGTTCTTATATAAAACAGGTCTATTAAATGATTCAATTATAGCTTCTCTAGGATTAGTTATTTTTAATATCATTATATTTAGTTTATGAAAAATGAAAATATGGAATTTAAGGAAATATTGATAAAAATTTTTTTAGCTCTAATTTCTATAGTTTTTGTTATACTCTATTTTGTAATGGATAATAATATATATGTGGTACTCTCTTTAGTTTGCCTTGGACTTTCCTATGCTTACGATTACAATTTAAAAAGAAAGAAAAAGAAATAAATCATAGTTTAATAGCTTCATCTAACTGTTTATCTGAATACTTACTTAAATTATCTATAATTTCTACAGTAAACTTCTGCTCTTCTTGTTGTGTTTCTTCAATTTGTGGTTTTGTTATTATATAGGGTATTCCAAGTTGTATCAAATTCAACCTTTCTGCTTTAGACATATATACTAAATCAAGAGAATCTATAGCTTCACTTATTATACTAGACAATTTGTCTTTAATCTTATTGCCTAATTTGTTTGGAGTCCCTTTGGTACGTCCTCCAAACTTTTTACCTGTTGTATTCATACTATTTATAACTACTTCTATAATTGCTTTTGTTAGATTTTTGTTTGGATTCAAGACACACTTCCCCCATAGGAGGAAGGTATTTTGTTTCCGTTGAGTTTCCGCCAGTTACCAAGCCCCACAATCAGAAAAATAATATGTAAAGTTTGCTTAACATAATTAATTTTTTATATTTGTAAAGTTAACTTAACATTTGATATTTATGAAAACTAAAATTATTAGAATTATGGGATTACTTGTAGGAATTATAGCATCATTAATTATTGAACTTTTTTATCAAGGAGGTGTACTTTTTATGTCTATCATAACAATTCTATTAATAGGCACTATTGTTAGTTATTTTAAGTATCCAGAGAAAATTAGATTGTTTGGTAATCTGTCATTAGCTGTTGGTGTTCTTGGGTCATTTATAGGCCTTTATACAGCTTTTGAATTTATTCAACAAGCTGGAAATGTATCACCCGCTATTTTAGCAGGGGGGCTTAAAGTAGCTTTTACAACTACTATGTATGGTCTTATTGTTTATATTTTTTCATTGGGCTTGAACTTAGTTAAAGGATAAAATTTTAATATGAATTTTTCGAAAAAAGAATTATCAATTTTTATTGAAATTGTATTTAGCATTTTGTTTGCAATTTTTTTCTTACCAAATTTCTATGAAAACAGACTTGGAACATATGATTTCAATTCAACAATAAAATACATCATCCAAATAGTAATATTTTCAATAATATATTTTTCTTTAGCATATACAATTCTTGAAATCTTTATCAAGAGAAAATTAATTAATGACGAAAGGGATGTTCTTATCGATTTAAAATCCTATAAACTAGGATATATTTTATACGAAATCAGTCTATTCTCATTTATTGGAGTTATTTTGTCAGTTGCGATATTTGACAGCCAAATGTATCAAAACAACGGGGGATTAGTTTTTATGATTATAGTTTGGTTATTAATAGTATCCTTTATTAAATCTGTATATCAACTTTACTTATATAGGACATCCTAGTATGATATTAAAAAATATTTTGAGAGAAGTTCGTCAGAAAAAAAAATTAACTCAAGAAGAACTTGGAGATTCAGTTGGTGTAAGCAGGCAGACGATAATATCTATTGAAACTTATAGGTATAAACCAACTTTGGAATTGGCAATGAAACTATCAATGAAATTAAATTGTAAGATTGATAAGTTATTTTATTTCGAAAAAGATTGATTAATCAAAAGCTGCTAAATAAGTATCTTTATTGTTCCTTTCTTATTAAGACACCTTCAGCAAGAAATGTCATTGAAATTTCAGGATCTACAATCTTATTGATTTCTTCTAACGACTTACCTGCATCTTCAGCATAATGTCTAAGGAGAGCAACACTTAAAGTATCAACAGAAAGTTTACCATTTATAATTGTTTTGTCTCCAACTATACCATCTTTCGGAACAAAAAATCCATAATCTTTAAATCTTACAAGTATTGTATCTTCCTCGGATTTAATTTTCATCCAGCAACCTTTCATAGGGCAAGATGATAAAATCTCACCTTCTACTTTAATTAGATTTTCTGTGTCATCAATAAATTTTTGTTTATTGGTTTTGTAATTTTTTAGATCTAAAATAGAAAATTCTTTTCCATAATATTTTTCTGTATTAGAGTAAGTCTGTGAAAATGAACTAAATGAAATTAGAAAAATAAATATTAATAATAACTTTTTCATCTAACAAATATAATAATCTTAAAGGCTTTTTATAAAACTGTCAAATAACTGTCAGAATTATTTATATTGTAGAAGAAAAAACTGCAAGCATTGTAAGAAAAAAGGGTGGAAGACCGGACTCGAACCGGCGACCTCCTGAACCACAATCAGGCGTT
>Ga0114993_10000286_pt1 | contig 58688 bp, 57 predicted proteins | sample ArcticOcean_MG_C_FD_87042 | JGI IMG/M metagenome (GOLD analysis project Ga0114993, IMG submission 87042) | Marine microbial communities from western Arctic Ocean - ArcticOcean_MG_CB2_150 | ecosystem: Environmental > Aquatic > Marine > Oceanic | place: Arctic Ocean: Canada Basin | collected... | reverse complement strand
TCCGCTTTCTTTGCCATCGTTATCTTGAGCCGCTTCTTGCCAAAGCAGGTGGCCCTTCTCTCGCCTCTGGCAATCCTCGCTGGCTTCGGAGTCTTTTGGTACGTACTGAATGAGTTTCTCTCCTCAGGTGGCGGTACATTTTCGGTGGATTGGTTCACTGTCGGAAGGGATACCTTCACTTTGGGGATAATCGTTGATGAATTGTCGGTGGTTATGCTCGGCCTCGTGACCTTTGTGGCTCTCATGGTGCAGGTGTACTCGCTGGGGTATATGAAAGATCAGGAGGGGTCGTTTAGCTGGTACTTTGCCGTCCACTCCCTCTTTGCCGCGGCAATGCTAACCCTGGTTCTTGCCGACAACTTCCTATTGATGTACATAGCGTGGGAGCTTGTGGGTGCATGTTCCTATCTGCTCATAGGGTTCTGGTATCACAGACGTTCTGCTGCAGAAGCGGCCAAAAAGGCATTCATCACCACCAGAATTGGGGATGTTGGCCTCCTGATAGGCATTCTGCTGTTGTTCAACGAGACTGGGACTTTCGACATCTCCACAATTATTCACGTAGCGGAAAACGGCGGCATAGGCTCCGGCACTCTGACGGCTGCAGTCTTGTTGATATTCCTGGGTGCTATGGGTAAGTCGGCCCAGTTTCCCTTGCACGTGTGGCTCCCAGACGCCATGGAAGGCCCTACGCCTGTCAGCGCCCTGATCCATGCGGCCACGATGGTGGTTGCCGGAGTCTTTCTTGTGGCAAGGGTATTCCCTCTGTTCGTGATGTCGGATACGGCGATGCTCGTGGTCGCAGTGATTGGTCTCTTGACGGCTCTTATCACGGCGGCTATGGCGTTGGTGATGACCGACCTCAAGCGTGTGCTTGCGTATTCAACCATAAGCCATCTTGGCTTCATGATGCTGGCGCTTGGGTCGTTTGGGTTTACAGCGGCTATATTCCATCTGGTGGCTCATGCCTTTGCTAAAGCACTGCTGTTCCTTGGGGCCGGGAGCATTGCACACGGTACCGGCGACAAACGTGACATACGGGAAATGGGCGGCCTTTGGAAGCGTATGCCGGTGACATCAATTAGCTTTGGCATAGGCCTGCTGGCCCTAGGAGGTATACCTCCTCTCAGCGGGTTCTTCAGCAAGGATGAGATACTTGTGGCCGTACTCGACGGAAGAGGCCCTCTGTTCTTTATCCTGACCCTTGTAGCCGCTTTTATGAGCGCTCTGTACATGGCCCGGCTTCTGTTCCTTGTGGTGCTCGGCAATCTGAAGACGGAAAACGATCATGCCCATGAATCGCCTTTGGTCATGACCGTGCCTTTGATGGCCCTTGCCGTTCTTGCGTTGGGGGCAGGACTGTTGGCCCCTGGGCTGATCCCTGGCTACGACGGTTTTGGGAACTGGCTGTTCTTTGAGGAGCCGGAGGCCTATCATATCAACTTCCTTGTGATGACCATCTCAGTTGTGCTTTCCATAGCGGGGTTTGGCCTTGGCTGGGCGCTGTATTCAGGGAAAGCGCTTTCGTCAGAGCGTATTCGTGAGCGGTTCGCTGGACTGCATCGGGTGCTGGTCAACAAGTACTATATTGATAGCCTGTATCAGTGGGGCATCGACAGAGTTGTCCTGGCATTTGCCCGCTTCATGGCACTCTTTGATCGTATAGTGGTGAACGATGCTGGAGTGAACGCGACGGGGCGTTCGGTGTTACTGTCTGGATGGAAGTTGAGGTATCTGGAGACGGGCAAGGTATATAACTACGCCCTTGGAATGGCTGTTGGAGTGGTGGCGGTAGCATTGATATGGTGGCTGGCGCTACCATATGCGTAATAAGAAATTTACAATTGCCGTAGTAATGAAATAACAGGGTAAATAGAGTAAAAGTGGATACATTCGACTCATACGTACTCATGGCCCTTGTGGCAATACCATTTGGGTGGGGCGTCCTTCTGGCCTTTCTGCCAAAGGATAGGCTCCAGCATATAAGGCTGACGTCCGCGGCAGTGGCAGTGGTGATCACGGCCCTCACTGCCTACGTCTTCTTGGCGTACGACACCGCTGAGGCAGGGTATCAGCTCACTCGTGAGATTCAGTGGCTGGACTCCCTTGGTGTTACCTTCTCATTGGGTGTAGATGGCATCTCAGTGCCCATGGTCCTGCTCACCGGAGTCGTGATGTTCACGGGAGTCCTAATGTCGTGGAACGTTGAGTATCGAGCCAAAGAATTTTTTGTCCTCTTCTTTCTGCTTGTGGCGGGAGTCTTTGGTGTGTTCGTGTCTCTTGACCTGTTCTTCTTTTTCTTCTTCTACGAACTGGCTGTTATGCCAATGTACCTGCTCATTGGAGTTTGGGGAAGTAGCAGCGACTTCGGCAGTTTCCTGAGGCCCAAAGAGTACGGGGCAATGAAGCTGATGTTGTATTTGGTGGCTGGAAGCGTACTCGTGTGGGTGGCCCTTGTAGCCGTGTTTGTGGAGGGAGGGATTGGGACATTTTCGCTTCTGGAGTTGGAACATGTGACCTTCTCCGAGAACTTCCAGCGTATTTTCTTTCCACTGTTCATGGTTGGCTTTGGTATCCTAGCTGGTCTATGGCCGTTTCACTCTTGGTCGCCTGACGGTCACGTGGCGGCACCCACATCGGTGAGTATGCTCCACGCCGGAGTGCTGATGAAACTTGGGGCTTACGGCATAATACGGATTGGTATTGACCTGCTGCCTCAGGGTGCAGAGGACTGGATGCCAGTCTTGATCATCTTGGGCACGATCAACGTGGTATACGGCGCTGTGTCGGCTATGGGGCAACGAGACCTGAAATACGTTATTGGCTACTCAAGCGTGAGTCACATGGGATATGTCTTCATGGGCTTTGCCACGCTCAACTCTCTGGGAGTCAGTGGTGCGGTCCTGCAGATGTTCTCACACGGCATTATGACAGCCCTCCTCTTCGCCCTAGTCGGAGTCGTCTACGACCGTGCCCACGTTCGAGATATTGGAGTGCTGGAGGGGTTGACCAAGCGCATGGGACTCACAGCCGCCTTCTTTGCCGTGGCGGGACTCACCTCTCTGGGGCTGCCAGGCTTCAGCGGATTTGTAGCGGAGTTGATGGTATTCATTGGTGTCTTCAAGGACTACCCTGTGCTGGGCATGCTGGGAATAATAGGAGCGGCCATCACGGCCGTATACATCCTCAGGCTTTTGGCCAAGGTATTCTTCGGCCCCTTGGACCCTCGTTGGGAACACCTGCCCGATGCCACACGGCTTCAGGGATTTTCCATGGGAATACTGGTGATCTTTTTACTGGTAGTCGGGCTATATCCAAAACCATGGATGGACTTAATTAACAGCGGTGTGGCTCCCATTCTTGCCAGGGTGGCTAGCCTGACATGAACTACATGCTGTTTTCACCAGAATTCACCCTGGCAGCCGTGGCCTTTGGAGTGCTTGGCATAGACCTTATCCTGCCACAGGACAAGAAAGGCTACCTGCCGTCGTTGAGTGTGGTGGGACTGATAGGCGTGCTTATCTTCTCCTTGTGGTATATGTGGGGTAGGGACACGAATCTCTACGACGGCCTTTTCCTTGTGGATAACTTCTCCCTCTTCTTCAAGGCTTTCTTCCTAGTGCTTGGGGTGCTGGTGGTGCTTGCGTCGGTGGACTACGTTAAGAAACACTTGAGCCGTCCCGGAGAGTACTACGGCATACTGCTATTCTCAATTCTGGCGATGATGCTGATGGCCGCCTCCGGCGAACTGCTGACGGCATATATCTCACTGGAGCTTTTGAGTTTCAGCCTGTACGTCTTGGTCTCTTACGGCCGTCATGGGCTCAAACCCAGTGAAGCCGGGCTCAAATATATTCTGCTGGGCGCCTTCGCTTCAGGATTGCTTTTATACGGAATCAGCCAGGTGTACGGGATGCTGGGCACCACCCGCTTTGAAGAGATACACGCTGCACTCCTCTTGGACGGGACTCCTATAAACCCTGCAGTATTGGTGGGTCTGGTTCTTATAATAGCCGGGCTTGGCTTTAAGGTGGCGGCGGTGCCCTTCCACATGTGGGCCCCCGATGTATACGAGGGTGCCCCTACGCCTGTGACTGCATACTTGGCTGTTGGATCGAAAGCAGCCGCCTTTGCTCTTATACTGCGACTCTTCTCACAGGCATTTATGCCTGTCTTCGACGACTGGCAGATAATTCTGGTGATCCTGGCGGCCCTGACCATGACGGTTGGAAACCTGGTAGCGTTGGCACAACAAAACATCAAACGCATGCTGGCCTACTCCAGTGTGGGGCAGGTGGGTTATCTGTTGATGGGTGTGGCAGCCTTGTCGCCGCTGGCTTCCAATGGTGTGATCTTTCACCTAGTTGGGTACGGGATTACAAATCTGGCGGTTTTCATGTGCGTTATCATTTTCTACAACTCGACGGATAAAGAAGAGATTTCCGACTTCGCCGGCCTGGCTGACAGGTCACCCTTGGTGGCCATGGCCATGACAGTGTCACTCTTCTCACTTGCAGGGCTTCCATTCTTTGCTGGATTCACAACCAAGTTTTACCTGTTCGCCGCGGCTGCTGATGGGGGGCTTCTGTGGCTGGTGGGGCTGGCTATAACCAACAGCCTCATATCTCTCTACTATTACATGATGGTTATGAAGCAGATGTACATGGTGCCTGCAATCGATAATACGCCTCTGAAGATATCCCGGGTCAGCGGCGGTGCACTAGGTGTGCTGATAGCGGGTGTCATCGTTGTTGGCGTGTACCCGGGACCTCTTGTGGACGCTATCGAAGCGGCTACTAGGGCAATCTTGCCCTGATTGTTTGTGTGATGCTTAGCAATCTATCATGCGTACGATTTCTCCGTGCCTACGCATGTTGACAAATAGTCGAGTTGTGCTAGACTGAAAGCTCCTTTAGTGTATAAAAAAAGAAGGTAATCAAAGGCTAAGACGGAGAAGAGTAAGAGGGAATCCTCCATTTAGCGAGTCTGGTACGGTGGAAGCAGACGTGGAAAGGCCCTAAGAACGTAGCTCCTGAGCCGCCGGAAGAAAGCTTCGATTGGTCGGGGCAAGTAGAACCGGCCGGGATGGCCTCCCGTTATCAAGGGGAGGGGCATATTTGTGTCCTGTAAGAGCGTCCCGGTTTAATAAAAATCGGGGGAAAAGGGTGGTACCGCGGGATTTACTCAATTAATCCCGTCCCTTATATGGGGCGGGAATTATTTTTTTGGTCGAAAAGTACCAACGGAGGTAACGGAGTATGAAGCTAACGGGAGGTCAAATAGTTTGTGAGAGCCTGCTGCGTGAGGGCGTAGAAGTGATATTTGGTTTACCAGGCGGGGCAATATTGCCCCTATACCAGACCATGTCCAGCTATCCACAACTTAGGCATATATTGACTCGACATGAAGAAGGCGCATCCATGGCCGCCGACGGTTACGCACGGGCAACTGGTAAAGTTGGTGTCTGCATGGCCACATCTGGGCCAGGGGCTACCAATCTGGTTACCGGTATAGCCACCGCACAGATGGACTCGGTACCAATGGTGGCCATCACTGGCCAGGTAGGGCGGGCAGCCATTGGAAAAGACGCCTTCCAGGAAGTTGACGTGACAGGCATAACCCTTCCCGTTACCAAGCATAACTATCTGGTTATGAGAGCAGAGGATATAGCAGTCGCCATAAAAGAGGCGTTTTATATTGCAAGTACAGGCCGCCCAGGCGTTGTCCTTGTTGACATTCCCAAGGACGTTTTTACAGAGGTAGCGGAATTCGTTTATCCGGAGACTGTGGATTTGCCTGGTTACAAGCCTGTATTGGATGGGGATCCGTCACAGATAACCAAAGCTGCCAAGTTTATTAATGAGGCCAAAAGACCCCTCATCTTGGCTGGTCATGGCGTAATCATCTCCGGGGCTTTTGATGAGTTGACGGAACTGGCTGAAAAGGCACAAATCCCCGTAGAAACTACGCTTCTTGGTCGCAGTGCTTTCCCGGACGACCACGTTCTCTTTACTGGCATGCCGGGCATGCACGGCTTGGCTTATGCGAGCCTCGCCATAGATGAAGCTGACCTCGTCCTCGGACTTGGCATGCGCTTCGATGACCGGATTACTGGCGACACTAGTGGCTTTGCCACCAACGCCAAGATCATTCACGTTGACGTAGACCCAGCTGAGATAGATAAGAACGTTAGTACCGACGTCCCCATAGTCGGGGACTTAGCCAGAGTATTGAGAGAGTTGAACCCGTCTGTGGAGTCGGCAACGCACCCAGAATGGATAAAGCGTCTTGAAGAGCTTAAGGCTAATCACCCCTCTCTGCATATTCGTGAAACGGATAAGCTGCTGCCGCAACAAGTAGTGCGTGACCTGTGTGAGGTTACCGAGGGCAAAGCCATAGTCGTGACAGGAGTAGGGCAGCACCAGATGTGGGCCGCCCAGCACTATGCATGCAAAATAGCAAACTCCTTCATCACCTCAGGAGGGCTGGGTTCGATGGGCTTTGAAGTACCCGCGGCAATGGGGGCTCAGGTAGGTCAGCCCGATAGGGTTGTCTGGTCCATAGCGGGCGACGGTGGCTTCCAGATGACCATGTCAGAACTGGCCACCATAGTTGAGAATAATCTTCCTGTGAAGTTCGCCATATTTAACAACGGCTTTCTGGGCATGGTCAGGCAGTGGCAGGACTTGTTCTACAAAAAGGACTACTTCTCCACTCACTACACAAGGAATCCAGATTTTGTGAAGCTGGCCGAGGCTTTCGGCATACACGGTATCCGTGTTACCGAACGTAGCCAGTCCAAGGACGCCATTCGAGAGGCCATGTCACACCCAGGCCCGGTCTTGGTGGACTTCATGGTAGAACCGGAAGAGAATGTTTATCCAATGATCCCAGCTGGGCAGACTACGGCGGAGCTTGTGGAGGAACCATTGGCAGAAGAGGCGAGATCATAATGAACGAAGAGCATACGATTGTAGCTCTGGTACAGGACAAGCCAGGAGTTCTTAACCGGGTGTCGAGCATGTTCCGACGCCGGGGGTTCAATATATCAAGCCTAGCCGTGGGGCACAGTGAGACCCTTGGCTTCTCTCGCATGACCTTTGTTGTAGACGGCGATGACGGCACTGTTGATCAGGTAACTAAGCAGCTTTATAAGCTCATAGATGTGGTGAAAGTTTCCGACATATCAGAAGAGGATGTGGTTATAAGGGAGCTTGCGCTTATCAAGGTGCGTACAACCGCTTCCACACGTCCGGAAGTTCTTCAGCTGGTGGAGATATTCCGTTCCAACATTGTTGACGTTTCGCCGGACTCGGTGATTATTGAAGTGACTGGGGACGAAGACAAGGTCGATTCCCTGCTCCGCATTCTCAGACCCTTCGGTATACGAGAGGTCATGCGGACAGGCCGCGTGGGCCTCATGCGTGGCATGAACAAGTCCCTGGCACTGGACAGTCGGCACAGGCCCGAGCGAGGTAATGCTAAGTCAGACTGTGCTGACTAGCCGGTTGCTTTAACCTGTGCACTTGTTAAAGCCCAACCCTAGAATGTACGCGATGCTTAATATGGTGAGCGTGACTTGTTCCCCTAAGCTGGTTAGACAGGCTCGCCGTGACGGGTGTAGACTGTACACTCGTTGTAACACTACATATAAGGAGCCAACTTATCATGGCCGTTATCTATTACGAGAATGATGCTGACCTCTCTCTGCTTGAGGGCAAGACTGTTGGAATTGTTGGTTACGGGAGTCAGGGTCACGCCCATGCCCTGAGTCTCAAGGACAGTGGTGTCAATGTCATGGTTGGTCTATACCAGGGCAGTTCCAGCTGGCCCAAGGCGGAGGAAGCTGGCCTGCGGGTTGGAACCGTTGCTGACTTGGCCCAGCAGTCTGACGTGATAATGATGCTGGTGCCAGACCATCTGCAGTCCAGGATATACAATGAATCCATTCAGCCTTACATGGTTGACGGCAAGACTCTTATGTTCGCCCACGGCTTCAATATTCACTACAATCAGATAGTCCCCAGCCCACAGATAGACGTAACCATGATAGCTCCAAAGGCCCCAGGACACCGGATGAGGGAGATATTCGTTCAAGGTTCCGGCGTGCCTGGCCTTCTCGCGATACATCAGAACCCGTCAGGCAATGCGAAGGGAATAGCTCTGGCCTATGCCAGGGGTGTCGGCTGCACAAGAGCAGGAGTACTGGAGACCACCTTCAAAGAAGAGACAGAGACCGACCTGTTTGGAGAGCAGACTGTGCTTTGCGGCGGCGTCACCTCACTCATCAAGGCAGGCTTCGAGACCCTTGTGGAGGCCGGCTATCAGCCAGAATCGGCATACTTCGAGTGCATGCATGAGTTGAAGCTCATTGTAGACCTCATTTATCAGGGCGGACTGGAATACATGCGCTACTCCGTCAGCGACACCGCCGAATACGGGGACTATAGTCGAGGCCCCAGGGTGGTTGATGAGAAGGTCAAAGAGAATATGAAGCGTGTCCTGACTGAGATACAGGACGGCACTTTTGCCAAGGAATGGATTGCCGAGAACGACGAGGGCAGGCCGCGGTTCAACAAGATGCGTCAGCAGGATGCCAGTCACCCCGTAGAGCAGGTAGGCAAGACGCTTCGCGAGATGATGGGCTTTCTAAAGCAGGTATAGGTCTGCTATAATGCCTCCGCTTATGAGTAAGAGAATATTCTCTTTAGAGGTATCAAACGTAGTACGCCACCAGGAACGGCTTATGGCAATGGTCGTTTTGGCGCACTACGTTGTCCTCCTATAGTCTCCTCCCAGTTACTCCACATCGGTTCTCTATGAAAACCAGGGATGTGCCCGTCATGGGGGCTTAACGGACGAACGTTTCCCAGAGTTGGCAAATTGAACCTCAACGTGCTTGGGAAGAGGAAAAAGGAGATTCCGATATGCCTGAAGACAAGGTAATAATATTTGACACCACGCTGCGTGACGGGGAACAAGCCGCCGGCGCAGCCATGACATTGGAAGAGAAGTTAGAGATTGCCAGGCAGCTGGAGCGGTTGCGGGTCGATGTAATCGAGGCTGGTTTTGCCGTCAGTTCCCCGGGTGACTTTCTGGCTGTGCAGGCCATTGCCAGAGAGATCAGGACTCCCATCATTGCATCCTTGTCGCATGCCAATCTGGCTGCAGTAGATAGGGCAGCGGAGGCACTCAAAGAGGCGAATCACCCTCGCATACACGTCTTTCTCTCAAGCTCGGACATACACATAATGCATCAACTCCGAAAGAACCGTGAAGAGGTGATGGAGATGGCCGTGGCCGCAGTAGCCAGGGCCAAAAGCTACTATGAGGATGTGGAGTTCTCTCCAATGGATGCCACACGCACCGATTCTGAGTACCTCTACGCTTTGTTGGAGGCTACCATCAACGCTGGTGCGACCACGGTAAATATCCCAGACACAGTCGGGTATGCCATTCCAGAAGAGTTTGCCAAGCTGCTGGAGGGCATTCAGCAGAATGTCCCAAACATTGGCAAAGCTGTCATCTCAGTCCACTGCCACAACGACCTCGGCCTGGCGGTGGCGAATAGCCTCGCCGCGGTTAAGGTGGGGGTGCGGCAGGTTGAGGGATGCATCAACGGTATAGGAGAGAGGGCAGGAAACGCTTCATTGGAAGAGGTTATAATGGGCTTGGCTACTCGTGGCGACTTCTTCGACATCACCGTTGGAGTAGACACCACTCAGCTCTATCGCACAAGCCGACTGGTAAGCGATATCACCGGCTTCTCAGTGCAACCAAACAAGGCCATTGTGGGTCAGAACGCCTTCCGGCATGCCTCCGGGATTCATCAAGACGGCGTTATCAAGGAGCGAGCCACCTACGAGATTATGGATCCTAAGTCCATTGGTATTCCCGGTAGTACTCTGGTGCTTGGCAAACTGAGCGGGCGTGCAGGCCTCAAATCCCGCCTAGAAGAGTTGGGTTACCATCTAACTCAGGATGAACTGAACAGGACATTTGAGGACTTCAAAGAGCTGGCGGACAGGAAACGGGAGGTCACTGATCGGGACTTGGAAGCCCTGATGAGCGACCGCCGTCGGTCTGAGGAGGAATTGTACAAACTGGACCACGTTCAAGTAGCCTGCGGCGACCACGAAATACCAACGGCCACGGTGCGTCTGATAAACCCCGAAGGGCAGGTTCTCACCGACGCTGCGATTGGTACAGGCCCAGTTGATGCCGTCTATGTAGCCATCAACCGCATACTCCAGGTATCCAATACGCTCAAGGAGTTCTCTATAGGCGCTATCACCGAGGGCACTGACGCCATCGGTGATGCTACCATACGCATTGAGAAAGGCGGCAAGGTGTACACGGGACGTGGCTCTGACACAGACATCATAGTGGCCAGTGCTAAAGCCTACTTGAACGCCCTGAACAAACTGATTGTCATAGAGGGTGTGTCAGAGGCCCAAACGGAGGTTTCCACGTAGTGCCATCGGTTAGACGACTTCTATAAAGTTGCTCCCTTAATATTAGATAACCTTAATTTAGAGAGGTGCAAATATGCCCAAGACCATGTTCGAGAAGATATGAGAGTCTCATGTTGTACATGAAGACCCAGGCAACCCGGCGATTCTGTACGTAGATCTGCATATGGTGCACGAGGTTACGTCTCCCCAGGCCTTCGATGGCCTCCGTATGAGTGGCCGTAAGGTGCGTCGTCCTGATCTCACGGTATGTACCGTAGACCACAACGTACCAACCTGGGATCGATCCCTCCCAGTCACCGACGAAATCTCCTTGAAGCAGATCAATGCTATGGATAACAACTGCAAGGAATTTGGCCTCACGCTGTACGATGCGAAAAGTCCAGGACAGGGTATTGTTCATATTATAGGTCCGGAGCAGGGATACACACAGCCCGGGAAGATAATTGTCTGTGGAGACAGCCATACTGCCACACACGGTGCCTTTGGGGCGTTGGCTATTGGCATCGGCACCACTCAGGTGGAGCAGGTATTGACTACACAGTGCCTAGGCCAAACTAAACTCAAGACTATGGAGATTCGGGTCAATGGCCAGTTGCCGCTGGGAGTCACTGCCAAGGACCTTATTCTTGGAATCATCGGTCAGATAGGCGTCGACGGCGGCATCGGTCACGCGATTGAGTACACCGGCGAGGCGATTCGTTCTCTCTCAATGGAAGGCCGCATGACGGTATGCAACATGTCCATCGAGGCTGGTGCAAGGGCAGGTATGATCTCCCCGGACGAGACCACATTTGAGTACATGCGGGGCCGTCCACAGGTGCCACAGGAGGACGACTTTGAAGCCGCCATTGAGAAATGGAAAGCCATTGCCACCGACCCCGGCGCTACATTCGACAAGGTGATTGAGATAGATGCCAGCAGGTTGGTGCCATTTGTCACCTGGGGTACCAACCCCGGGATGGTGGTCCCAGTGACCGGGCGGGTTCCGTCTCCCTCTTCCTTCAGCTCAGACAGGGAGCGCGGCGGTGCAGAACGGGCGCTGGAGTACATGGGGCTTGAGGCTAATACAGCTATACAGGAAATACCGATTGATATAGTGTTCATCGGTTCCTGCACCAATGCCAGAATAGAGGATCTGCGGGCCGCGGCGGCCGTGGTCAAGGGGCACAAAATGCATTCCGATGTGTATGCTATGGTGGTGCCGGGATCAACCGCAATAAAGAAGCAGGCGGAGTCTGAGGGTCTTGACAGCATCTTCAAGGATGCCGGTCTAGACTGGCGGGAGGCTGGCTGTTCCATGTGCCTGGCTATGAACCCCGACATGCTTCAGCCCGGCCAGCGCTGTGCCTCCACATCCAACCGCAATTTTGAAGGACGCCAAGGCCCAGGAGGCCGCACCCATCTTGTGAGTCCACAGATGGCGGCGGCGGCGGCGATTGCCGGCCACTTTGTTGACATCCGAGAGTGGGAAATCAACGCCTAGAGTTGTGCTGGCAAAAAAGCACAATCGAGAGAAAACTTATACATCCTAGCAAACGGCAAGGAGTGCATCATGGAGCCATTTAAAAAGATAACCGGCATAGCCGCAGCCCTGGACAGGGAAAACGTGGATACAGACCAAATAATACCAGCCGTGCATCTCAAGCGCATCGAGCGCACCGGCTTCGGCCAGTTCCTCTTTGGAGCCTGGCGTTTTCTTCCCGACGGCCAGTCAAATCCGGACTTCGAACTCAACAACCCTGGTTATAAGGGCGCCACAATCCTGATTACGGGACGTAACTTTGGCAGCGGTTCTTCCAGAGAACATGCACCGTGGGCCCTCTTGGACTACGGCTTCCGGGCTATCATAGCCCCCAGCTTCGCCGAGATTTTCCACAAAAACTGCTTTGATAATGGCATCGTACCCGTCCATCTGTCGCAGGAACAGATAAACCGGATCATGATAAAGGCAAAGGAAGAGCCTGGGTATCAGATGACTGTGGACTTGGAGACGTGCGAGTTGAGAGATGAATCCGGTCTTGCCATCCCATTCACGGTGCACAACGACCCACAGACACACGAGTTTCGCCGCCAATGCCTCCTCGACGGGCTGGACGATATAGCCCTGACACTGCAGCACGAGGACAAGATCGCGGCCTATGAGGAACTCCACTCGCCCAGGCCTGTGTAGTAGAAAACCAGGTTTAGCTTGAGCTATCTATGGCATTGTTGGTGCGATGTAATCGAACGCTGAGGTTGCAGGAGACGAAGAACCATGGAGATTGCAATCCTCGGTGCGATGGTGGTGTTGATTGGTCTCTTTGGCTGGTTTATTCTGACGCAACGCTCAGTTAACATGCCATCAAAGGTGGACGACGGCCAGTTGAGGGACCAACTCCTCGCGTTCAAGGAAGTGGGCGAGGCGATCCAGAAACTGACTCAGCAGCAGGATGAGGCGCAACGCCTCGGGCAGTCTCTGAAGGACCTTCTACAGGCTCCAAAGTTGCGGGGTGCTTACGGCGAGGTCATCTTGGAAGAGTTGCTGGACAGAGTACTCCCAAAGGGAATATGGGAGCGGCAGTACTCTATCAGCGGCGGCGAAAAGGTGGACTGTGTCGTCAAGTTCAGGGACGTTGTTGTACCCATCGACGCCAAGTTTCCAAGGGACGATTACATGAGGTACATGGACGCCGAATCTGTTGAGGACCGAGCGACCCATTGGAAGGCCTTTGAAGAGGCCGTCAGGAAGCAGATTTTCAGCATCCAAGCCAAGTACGTAAAACCGGAGAACGGCACCTCAGAGTTCGCTCTCATGTTTATCCCGTCCGAGGCCATATACTACGAGACCATAGCTGAGAAGAACCATCTTGGAAGCCCATCCAGAATACAGGAGTATGCGCAGGAACATCACGTTCTCCCGGTCAGCCCCAACACCTTTTACGCATTCTTACAGGTGGTTATCCTGTCTATACGCAATGTCGAGATTATCAGCGGCGCCAAGAAGCTCCAACAGGGACTGACAGGCCTGCAACGCTCATTCGACCTCTTCTACATCAAGCACGAAGAGATAGGCAGGCGCGTAACCCAAGCATCGGAGGCCTACCGAGTCGGCAACGACCATGTGGAGCGGTATAAGCGTCGCCTTGACACCACGTTGCAACTTGAGGGTTTTCAGGAGCAGCCGTTGCCAAAGCTGCAGGACGGCGAGGAAGAGTTTTAATGACTGGTAAGTGGGTTTGTAGCTGAACTCCAATCCGGGGGCGAGTAAAAGACTCTCGTTATGATTTGCCGATCAGGCTTCTCCGTCAAAGCCTCCAGGTAGATTTGCCGTAAACGGGCATGAGACCTAATGTAATTGGTTAACGATATTACTAAATAATCCTGCAATCCACTTAATCGAGAGGCAAAGCCCTTGACAACACCTTTCATATCAAAATATCATCTCTCTCGGGCGGCAGCGAGGAATTGAAGAGATGATTCCTCATGTGATTCCGTATCAGCCACCATTATGCCACGACTGTGATTTTTGTTCCCCGCTAGAACAGCCCCCAAGATGGTTTCTTTATTCTTGCCGTCGTTGTGAGGGTTAGATTGATAATATGGCTGGAGCCTGGCAAATGACCAAGTACGTGTTTGTAACTGGCGGTGTGGTTAGCTCGGTTGGGAAAGGGATAAGCGTTGCTTCAATAGGACGTATTCTCAAGAGCCGCGGAATCTCGGTCTCCGTTCAGAAACTTGATCCCTACCTAAATGTGGACCCAGGCACAATGTCCCCCTATCAACACGGTGAGGTGTTTGTTACAGATGATGGGTCGGAGACAGATCTTGACCTTGGTCACTATGAACGCTTCATAGACATGAGGCTTACCAGTTCATCCAACATTACTGCCGGGCAAATATATAGCACGGTTATTACCAAGGAACGGCGAGGGGAATTTCTTGGGGGGACTATTCAGACTGTTCCTCACGTTACCAACGAAATAAAGAACAGCATGAAGAAACTGGCCGATGAGACAGGAGCCGAGGTGGTTGTGGTAGAGGTTGGTGGCACGGTGGGTGATATTGAGGGCCTGCCATTCCTGGAAGCTATACGGCAGATGAGGAACGAGGTGGGGCGTGACAACGTCTTCTACATCCACGTGACATTTCTCCCGTATATCTCCTCAGCTGGGGAGCTGAAGACCAAACCAACTCAGCACAGTGTCAAGGAACTTCGCGGGATTGGCATTCAGCCAGATGCCATTCTCTGCCGTAGCGACTACCCTATCACTGAAGATATCAAAGCCAAGATTGCGCTTTTTTGTGACGTGCGGCAGCATGGAGTAATTTCTCTGCCAACCGTCTCCAACGTCTACGAAGTGCCTCTGATATTGGAAAAGGCTGGTTTGGCGGATCAGATTATAGAATCTTTGGCTCTTACCTCTCATGGGAGGGACATGACACAGTGGCGGGATATGGTGGAGCACATGAAGGGTCTGGATAGCCCACTTACCATAGCGGTGGTTGGCAAATATGTAGACCTACCAGACTCATACATTTCTGTCAAAGAAGCCCTCAGGCATGCTGGGCTGGAGCATGACAGAGAGGTGGAGATCTCCTGGGTTCATTCGGAGGACATTGAAAGGGATGGCCCTGACCAGTATTTGAGCTCTGCCTCTGGCATTGTGGTTCCGGGTGGATTTGGTTCCAGAGGAATAGAAGGTATGATACAGGCCGTCCGCTATGCGCGTAAGCGCCAGGTTCCATATCTTGGTCTCTGCCTTGGTATGCAACTCATGGTTGTGGAGCTGGCGAGGGTGATTCTCAACGCGCCGGATGCCAACTCCACCGAGTTCAATGAAGAAACATCTCATCCAGTAATAGACCTCATGCCAGACCAACGCTCGGTTCACTCCAAGGGTGGCACCATGAGGCTTGGGGAATATCCATGCCATGTGATCGAAGGCACCAAGGCCGCCAAGGCTTACGGTGTTTCTGAGATAATGGAGCGTCATCGCCATCGGTGGGAGTTCAATAACTCCTATCGTGAACTACTTCAGGATGGGGGACTTATTGCGAGCGGCTTGTCTCCCGACGGAAGCTTGGTGGAGATATCTGAATTGGTGGATCATCCATTCATGGTGGGCGTTCAGTTTCACCCTGAGTTTCTATCGCGTCCCACCCAAGCCCATCCTCTGTTCCTAGAGTTCATAGGCGTTGCTAAAGACACCCTAAGAGAGGGAGGACAACATCATCTGCCTATTTATTCCAGGGACTAGGTGCTATATGCCAGTCACAATGTTAGGCGTGGATAGACGTGTATGACAGGATGTGGTACACTGTCTGAGCGTCTGGGATGGTAACACTTCTGGACACGTTCTGTTCGGAGCAAGCCCACTACGCTGATGTTCCTGTGTGCAGTCAGGGTCTCACTCCCTAATTTGTACCAGGTACATATCAACCATTGACAGTATACTGGATTGTGGTGTGTATAGCAGTCAGAGCTATAGCTGACTCCGTCTCCGATGGGACTTGGGACACAAGAGTTACGGGAATGGTGAGCGGGTGTGGAGGTGGCAGCAAAGTCCCTGGTATGTTGATCAAAACACCAACACTATTGACAAACTTGTTCAAGACCGCGTGTATGCGAATTAACCTCTGTATCTGTGCTGTCTGGGCAAGGGGTCTTGGTGATAGGTTTGACGGGGACAGAAAAAGCCGCATGAAGAATCTATGAGAATAATACACCTTCCCCTGGCTGGCACGGGCATATGAAGATTGGTGAGAGGTTTGCAATGGATACCCTGCATATTGTTTGTTGAAGTAAAACTCTGGAAACACTCCAACACTTAAACACAGGCTTCCTTTGTGCATAATCACGCAATTTGAAAAAATACAATCGAGGATGACAATGGGAAAAGAACTCAGTAAGAGAAATCAACTACCCTGGAGAAAACGATGAACCTGGCGGAACTGGACGGAAAAGATAAGCAAGAGCTACTGACCTTAGCCAATGAGTTGGGATTGGAGAACGGTCTCTCTGCCTTGCCAAAGGCTGAAATTGTATTCCGGATGATGCAGTCTTACGCGGAGCAACAAGGGTACATCCTAGCCTCCGGGATTCTTGACTTGATCAACGACGGATATGGTTTCCTGAGGCAACCAAATCTCAAGCCCAGTGCCAATGATGTGTACGTCTCTCAATCCCAGATAAGGCGATTTGCCCTGAGGACCGGGGACTTGGTTATGGGTCAGGTAAGGCCACCCAAGGACAGCGAGAAATACTACGGTCTTGTGCGGGTGGAAGGCGTAAACGGCATGGATGCCGATGTAGCTAGAAACCGTCCCAGTTTTGATAACCTTACCCCTATTTTCCCGAACGTTCAGCTGAAATTGGAGACGGATTCGGATAATTTGTCCACTCGTCTTATGGATCTGCTATCCCCCGTGGGTCTTGGGCAGCGCGGCCTCATAGTGTCACCTCCAAAAGCGGGTAAAACCACTTTGCTTAAGCACATAGCTCAGGGTATATCCGCCAACAATCCCGGCGTAAACCTTATGGTGGCTCTCATTGGAGAGCGCCCTGAGGAAGTGACCGACGTGAAGCGTTCCATTGAAGGCGAGGTATTCAGCTCAACCTTCGATGACCCAGTAGAGGACCACTGCCGTGTGGCTGAGCTGGCCCTTGAACGGGCCAAGCGTTTGGTTGAGTCAGGAAAGCATGTTGCCATCCTTCTGGATAGCATCACCCGCCTTACCCGTGCATACAACCTGTCACTGCCAAGCAGTGGAAGGACACTTTCCGGTGGCATAGACCCGGTGGCCCTCTATCCGCCAAAGCGTTTCTTCGGTGCCGCACGCAACACTGAAGAGGGTGGTAGTCTCACAATTATGGCAGCCTGTCTAGTAGATACCGGTAGCCGCATGGATGAGGTTATCTACGAGGAGTTCAAGGGTACCGGTAATATGGAAATCCACCTTGACCGAAAGTTGGCCGAGCGGCGTGTTTTTCCTGCTATAGACATTCAGCGCAGCGGCACTCGGAGAGAAGAGCTTCTGCTGGACGAGGATACCTTGAAGCAGGTGTGGCTGCTTCGCCGTATGGTATCCATGATTACCTCCGGCTCAATGGAGTCAAGCGAGGCCACCGAAAAGGTTATGGAGCGTATGAAAAACACTACCAGCAACAAGGCATTCCTAAGCACGCTTACCAAGGGCGCGTAGTACCCCACCACGTTCTTCTCAACTAAAACAACCACCGCTTTACATTTACTTGCGACTTGGTCGCTCATAGTAATTCCGCTCTGTTCCTATGAACTTCTGCGTATGCGCAATGTCGGTTCTGATTATTATCTTGTACCGTGGTTGCATTTTTGCGGTCCGGTTCTAATATGAATAGCGACAATGTGCTGGGCATGGACCAACCTAGGGAGTAGAGATGCCGAGGGAAAAATTTGTCAGAAAACGACTTGACCAGGCCATGATAGAGCGCGGTCTATCTGACAGATTGGAAACGGCTCGCGCTTTGATTATGGCGGCGAAGGTGAGGGTTGATGGGAATTCGGCTGTAGCTGCAGGCCAGGTGGTATCATTGGAACAGGATATCGTCGTGGAGACGGGGCCGGAGTACTATAGCCGTGGCGGTATCAAACTGGCCCATGCTTTAGACCATTTTGCATTGGCGGCAAATGGATTGACAGCCCTTGATGTAGGAGCCTCCACTGGCGGCTTCACCCACTGTCTTCTCCAGAGGGGAGCGCAGCGAGTCTATGCCATTGATGTTGGCTACGGCCAGCTTGACTATAGACTCAGACAGGATTCTAGGGTAGTGGTTATGGAGAGGGTCAACGCAAGAAATCCATTTACCCTGGACGATGAGATAGACCTAGCAACTGTGGATGTGTCGTTCATATCCCTCACCATGGTGTTACGTTCGGTGGCGGCCCATGTCAAAGATGGAGGACACATTGTTGCCCTGGTTAAGCCGCAGTTTGAGGCACGGCGCAATGAAGTTGGGAGAGGCGGCGTGATCATGGATTCTAGGGTGCATGCCCGCGTGTTGGGCAGGGTCATAGCTTGGGCAGTAAATAACGGCTTTCGTCTCAAGGGCTTGGTGCCGTCGCCCATAACTGGAGAGCAAGGGAACCGTGAGTTTCTATTGCTGCTGAGCGCGTACTACTCAGGATAGTAATGCGGTTGGCCTTGCCGGAAGCGGTGTGGCTCTATTGCTGCGGAGGTTCAATATGTACCCGACAGTGTTATCCGTAAATTCCTAACTACATTGACGGACGTGTTGGGCTTTCTTTTTTCCTTGGCATGGTCTCGATGCTCATCGAATCACTGGCTTAGGAAATATGGTCAACGCTTGTTGTTGATAAAGAAATCGGGGACCAAACCTTGTGAATTGATGCCAGATTTAGTAATTAGCGTTGAAGTGCACTATTATATGCTTAGATATGCTTGAAAGGCCTTATCGCTGCGAAAGGGGCCCACTATGGCAGTGCTCAGCTTCTCGGTAACAAGTAGATTGTTGGCCACCCTCTTTACATCCTCTGTGGTTACGGCATCCACCTTAGCCAACACATCTTCAACCGTTTGGACTTCGTTGAGAAGGAGTTCCTGTGCACCTAGCCATGCGGCCACACTTCTGCTGTCCTCCATGCGAAGCACAAGGCGGCCCTTTAGGAACTCCTTGGCTTTGTGAAGCTCTCTCTCTGGTACACCTTCTTTGATCATGCGTAGCTCGTGGAGAATGCTTTGTACGGCTTTCTTGGCGTTTTTTGGGTCCACGCCGGCGTAGGCGATGAAAGAGCCGCAGTCCTTCAGATGGCTGGTACTGGTGTGGACGTCGTAGACTAGGCTTTGCTTTTCCCTCAGTTCCAGAAACAGCCGACTGCTCATTCCCTCACCGAGCACGGCGTTCAGCATATCAAGTGCATATCTATCTGGGTGTGTGGACGACAGTCCTTTGAAGGCTATGCAGATGTGGGCCTGCTCAGTTCTGCGCCGCTCCATGCTCAGCCTTGGGGCAGACTGGTCGTCCTCGACGGGGAACAGGGAGCCGGGTTTATGGTTGACCCAGTCTCTGAATTGGAGTTCTACAGCTTCTGCTGCTTCCTCGTGTGGTATATTTCCCGCTATGCTTACGACTAGGTTTGGGATGGTGTACTGCCGATGCATGTAATTCATCAGCATATCTCTGGTGATACCGAGCACCGATTCTCGTGTGCCGCCCACGTCTCTCCCGAGGGCTTGCTCTGGCCACATTACCTCGTCTATCAGCAGGTCGGCCCGGTAGCTAGGAATATCGTAGCTCATCGACAGTTCCTCAAGGATTACGAGACGTTCTTTCTCAACTTCCTCAGGGTCGAACAGGGGGTCTCGGATAAAATCCGAAAGAACGTTGAGAGCCAATTGGAAGTGGGCTACAGGGACCTTGCAGTAGTATGTGGTCAACTCCCGGTCTGTGGCGGCGTTGAGAACACCCCCAACTCCCTCGATAGCCTCGCTAATCTCCTTGGATGTGGGGCGTTGGCGGGTTCCCTTGAAGCACATATGCTCTACGAAGTGCGATATTCCAGCTTCTTCCGGGGTCTCGTACCTGGAACCTGCCCCAACGTAGAATACTATGCTGGCCGACTGGGTATGCGGCATGTGGGTGGTGAGAATGCGGAGCCCATTACTGGTAACTGTTTTCTTGTGTTGATTAGGCATAATCCCCCTTAGGAATAGACAGTAACACACACCCGCAAAGGAGACAAAGACACAGACATGCGTTTCCTTGGCCTCATATGGGCAAAGAGATGGCCTGGCAAGCCGTGGTGCCCGGTGTTTCGCTCTCTCCCGTATCACCGCAATGTCGTCGGTTCCAGTATACGAAAGCTCAATGTAAACAACGTAGCGACATTGTAATGCCTGGTTGGATTCGACAAAGTGAACCCTTTAGTGATGCCACTTATAGCACTGCGCATTGACCTCAGAGTACAGTACGCCATATCAGGGGCTTCTTTATTGGCATATCCATGACGTAGTTGTGGGCATCGTTCTGCCCACTATCGAGCGCAATTGTTATCTGCCAGACTGAGTTTTTGTTGGTCATACTCAAAGCCTATCAAGGTTGAATACCTGACCACTCTGGTCGGGGAGCGCGCCCCATGAGCTCCGTTACCGCCTGACGCGGGTCCATGTTCTGGAAGAGGATGGTGCTGATGGCCTGTGTCAACGGCATTTCCACGTTCAACCTGGAGGCCAAGTGCAGAGCGCCTAGGGTGGTATCCACGCCTTCAGCAACGTTCTTCATGGAGGACAAGATATCTTGCAATCTCCTACCGGAGGCCAGTTGTGCGCCCACGTATCTGTTTCTGCTGAGTGGGCTGGAGCAGGTGGCTATCAGGTCTCCCAGTCCGGCCAGCCCGGCAAATGTTATGGGGTTGGCGCCGGCTGCAACCCCTAGGCGGGTTATCTCTGCAAGCCCCCGTGTAATGAAGGCCGCCTTTCCATTGTCCCCGTAGCCGAGGCCGTCGCTGACTCCTGCTCCCAGGGCCATGATGTTTTTCAAAGCCCCGCCCAGCTCTACTCCGACTATATCGGTGTTTGTGTATACCCTGAAGATGTTGGACATGAATAGCTCCTGAACACTCAGAGCGATGCCTTTATCACGGGAGGCGACGACGGTGGAGGCCGGCATCCCTTGAGCTATCTCTTTGGCGAGGTTTGGGCCTGAGAGTACGCTTATACGCGAATGGAAAGCATCCGGCAGTTCCTCTTGCATGACCTGACTCATACGCTTTGCAGAATCTTTTTCCAGACCTTTTGTGGCACTCAGCAATATCGAACTGGGATTTAGATGTGGTAGCAGGTTTCTAATGTTCTCTCGGATACTTTTGGATGGCACAACCATGACCACCATCTCTGCTCCGGACACGGCCTCTTCTACTGAGGCTGAGGCGTGCATTCCTGGCGGGAAGGGAATTCCTGGCAACATCCGCTGGTTCTCCCTGGTACTTTCCAGGGCTAAGGCCTCTTCCTGCGTGCGTGCCAACAACAGCACATTGGAGCCGTTATTGGCCAGTATTATCGCCAGGGTTGTTCCCCAGCTAGTGGTGCCTATCACAGAGACCTTTGCCACAATTAATACCGTGCCTAGCTGGAGGCCTCCCCGGATGTTTCTAAGGATGAGTCGTTTGGGGTTGAAGCCCTATCTAGCTTGTGTTCCTGTCCCTTAATTAGGCGGACAATGTTGTCCTTGTGCTTGAATAGCACTATGGGGGCTCCTATGGCTGGATACAGGACATAGGTTAGAGACGGGACTCCAAGAGGAAGGGATGGGGCGAGTAATGCCAAGAGTAACATGGACACTATAGCCGTGACTGCACCTATTATGGAGCCGAGGGAGACGTATTTGAATACGGCGATAAATGGGAGGCCCACTGCCATCATTATGAGACCTGCCAGAGGGGATATTGTACAGAAGGATCCTATCCCGGTAGCGCTGCCCTTCCCTCCACTAAACCGTAGAAAAACCGACCAGTTGTGGCCTATCAAGACTGAGAGTGCCGCAGCAACCTCCAGGGATGGAGACTGGTCTATAATTTTGGCCAAGACTACTGCCAAGACTCCCTTTCCCACATCGAGTACTAGCACTGCCAAGGCCGGCCATACTCCCAGTGTACGTAGTACATTGGTCATGCCAGTATTGCCGCTCCCGTACTGTCGCACGTCAATGCGTCGTACAAGTCTGGCTACGAGAAGGCCGGATGGTACGGCCCCCATGAGATAGCACAGTGGTATTAGTAGGCCGAAAGTCATCTATCCCTTACCTCTGGTGGAGAATATCAGATGAAGGGGGTTTCCTGCAAAGCCAAAGGCTGAGCGGAGTTTGTTCTCAAGGTACCGCTGGTAGGAAAAGTGGATCAGACGGGGGTCGTTGACGAATATTACAAACGTGGGCGGGTTTGGTCCCTTCTGATAGATGCGGTAAATCTTGATAGGCTTCCCGCCACGGCTGGGCGGCATGTGGTCTCCCACAGCGGAAAGGAGAGTCCTCTCAAGAGCGCCGCGAGGCACTATTTTGGCTCCCTGCTTATAGACGTTCAGGGCCGTTTCCATCACATTCTTTACACCCGTTCCATCTAGGGCGGAGGTAAAGCAAATTGGAGCATAGGGGATAAATTTCAGCTTACGGCGCACTTCATTGGCCATGTGCTCCTTATCCATTTCTCCCTTTACTAGATCCCACTTGTTCACCACCACCACAACGCCTTTGTATGTGTCCATAACCTGTCCTGCGATGTGCGTGTCCTGGTTTGTGATGGCCTCTGTTGCGTCTGTGACTAGGAGGCATACATTGGAGCGTTCTATCGCCCTCACAGCCCTAAGGACGCTGTATTTCTCTATGCCAACTTCAATGCGACCCCGACGTCTTACACCCGCGGTGTCTATGAGAGTAACGGGCTTATCGCCGAAGGAGAACGCTATATCTATGGCATCTCTGGTGGTGCCGGGTATGTCAGAGACGATGGTCCGTTCATGCCCTAGGATGGTGTTGAGCAGCATGGACTTGCCCACATTGGGGCGGCCAACTATCGCGAGCTTTAGGTCTCCCGAAGCTTCATCATCCTCAGATGGCTCAGACAGCAGGCTATCGAGTTGACTCAGGAGGTCTCTTATGCCCAAGTTGTGATATGCGCTGATGGGCAGGGGGTCTCCCATCCCAAGGGTATAGAACTCCATTGTGTCTAGTTCCCTCTTAGGGTTGTCTACCTTGTTGACCGCAAGCATCAGAGGTTTTCCCCTCTGGCGGAGGGATTGGGCGATCTCAATATCCCCGGGCGTAATACCATCTACCACATCTACAAGGAAGATTATGGCGTCGGCTTCCTCAAGGGCCATATCTACCTGTGCCCTAACCTTTTCCCACAGATCAGATGTCTGGAAGACCTCGATGCCGCCTGTGTCCACAAGTATCAGTGATTGGTCTCTCCACGGAACGGTGGCGGTCACCCTGTCTCTGGTGGTGCCGGGTATGTCGGAGACGATGGCCAGAGGTTGGCCTATCAACCTGTTGAAGAGGGTGGACTTGCCCACATTGGGCCGACCTACAATTGCTACCAGAGGTTTGGTCATGTCTTCCTCGTCCTAGCCCAGTATTTCGGCGAGTATTGCTTTCTGGACGTGGAGACGGTTCTCCGCCTGATCGAACACCACTGACTGTGGATGGTCAAGCAGGCCGGGCGATATTTCCTCACCTGGGTGAGCCGGCATGGGGTGCATAAATAGGGCACCTGTCTTGGCTTGAGCCAATAGGTCAAGATCCACTCGGTAGGACTCAAACGCCATGCGTCTGCGTTCCGTTTCTTCTTCCTGGCCCATACTTACCCAGACATCGGTGTATATAACGTCCGCACCGGTGACAACTTCACTGGGGCTTTTCGAGAGAGTTATATTACTTCCGTTATCCTGTGCTCTTGCCCGCGCCTTTTCCATCACCGGGGTGGTTATGTGGTATCCCGTTGGAGAGGCAATGGCGAAATGGGCACCAACGCTGGCGGCGGCAAGGGCCAGACTGGCGGCCACGTTGTTGCCATCGCCTATGTAGGCAATTTGCACGTCCTTCAAGCTGCCTTTCTTCTCATAGATTGTGAGCAAGTCTGCAAGGGCTTGGCAGGGATGCTCGTCATTGGACAGGGCGTTTATCACAGGCACGGAGGCATAGTGTGCCAGGGTTTCAAGAGTGCTCTGTGCAAAGGTGCGTACCACCAGTGCGCTTACGTAGCGTGACAGGACTCGGGCTATATCTGCCGGAGGCTCTCTGACTCCCAGCCCTACTTCATCCCTGCTGAGATAAACGGGATGACCTCCTAGCTGGTGCACCGCGACATCGAAGCTCACCCTTGTCCTCAGCGAGGGTTTCTCGAAGAGAAGGGCCACGGATTTTCCCGTCAGAGTATTGGCAAGGGGTTTCCGCTTGAATCCGTCGGCTCTTTCTATAAGGCCCAAGATTTCCTGAGAAGTGAGGTCTGCAATCGATAGGAGGTTCTTGTCTTTCATCGTGGTATCCAATCGTGCTACACAGTAGTATGTTAGAGTATAGCAGAAGGAATTGGGAATCAAAATGAGGAACGTGGGTGAGGAGCAAAAAGTAGCTTTCTGCAGCAACTGTTAAGATAGTTCAGGTTGATAGTGACCTGCAGCGCGGCTGACCATTTCGGTTAAGCTACTGGTAATTTGGTAAAAGTTGAGTAAAGCTAAGCTAGGCGAGATAGCACAATTCAAATCAAATAATCTGAGTTCTGTGTAAGACAGGGAAGGTAAGAGATGAAGTTGCAGAATAAATTGAGATTAGACGGGATGCTGGGTGCGTTATATTCATGACCGCCGGAGTGGCTTCTACCAGTAACCGCTGAGGCAACTAACACTGGGTTTTCCAGTCCAACTCGTTGACCCTTTCCTTTGGTGACCATGTTTTAAGAACTTGGTATCAACATCTTCTGGATGACAACACTGACTGGAACGTTTCGACCGTTCTCAACAATTCGATGGAACCATCCCGAGGAAGTGTAGTACGGGCACTAGCCTTGTAGAAATGTGCAACGCCAAATATGGATTCAACGGCTGTCTGGGTATCGTCGGCATCTGGGGGCATCAGGTGACCATATCACCAAGGGCTACGTGAAGGTGAATGACTCGTATTTCAGCACCAGCACTGACAACTCGTCGGCGTGTTGTCAGTGCTGGTCATGTGCCAAGAGGTTGGGCACGTGTTTGGGCTGAGTAACCAAGATGAGAACTTCGACAACGCTAAGCTTAACACCTGCATGGACTAACAAGCAGTCCCTATTCGAACCAGCACCCCAATGACCATGACTACGCCATGCTGGAGGATATGTACGTTCACTTGGACGTCTTCGATTCTTGGACGGCCGTGCCTGCAGACGACGGCTCGGGCGGAGGCAATGGCAATGGCAATAACAGCCAGACACCTGGATTGGTAGTCAGTGAGTGGGTCAAGGTCATAAGTACATATGGCAACGGCCGCCCGACATTTTCGAGGCTGACTTGGGCAATGGTGACAAGGTCTTCGCTCACGTTTTCTGTGCTGACTAGCTTCTTACGATACAATAATGATAAAACAGGCCTGCGAAAATCGTAGGCATGTTTTATTTTGTGATCTCTACTGTGTGAGCTTTCCTATTATCCAAGCAGGAACTAACATGAGCATTGAAACAAGCGAATAGGTCGCAAATAGTAATCTGCCTGGATAGTTGAATGAGTTGGCTAAAGGGGTGGATGGAAGTGGCTTGGTTGACTACCAGCGTCCGGCTAACTGGAAGTATTTGCCCTCTGTTTTGATGGCGGGGGCAATAACCAGCTCTGCCTGTTGCATATCGGATATGTTGAATGCGCCACACATGCCCATGGCTGCCTTCAAGGCTCCTGTCAGGTTCTGGGTGCCGTCTGTCATCGAGGTGGGTCCAAAGAGTATCTGCTCCAGAGGGCCTTTGGATCCTACATTTATTCTGGTCCCCCTGGGTAGAGCTGGGTGGAAGCTGGCCATGCCCCAGTTATAGCCCATGCCGGGAGCTTCCTCTGCCTGTGCAAATGTTGTGCCAAGCATAACGGCATCTGCCCCGCTGGCGATGGCCTTGCAAATGTCGCCTCCGGTACGCATTCCCCCGTCGGTGATGATGGGGACGTACCTGCCTGTGCGGTGGAAATATTCTTCACGGGCCGCGGTGCAGTCGAGGGTGGCTGTAACCTGCGGAACACCTATTCCTTCCACTTCTCGAGTGGTGCATATTGCTCCTGGCCCGACTCCAACCAAGACTCCCTGTACACCGGTCTCCATAAGCTCCAGGGTGGAGTTATTTGTAACGGTGTTACCGACTACAACGGGGACACGAATCTGCTTGCATATATCGGACAGGTTCAAGCCCTCCGCGCTCTTAGACAGATGGCGGGCCGTGGTAACTGTGGATTGTATGAACAGTATATCCGCTCCGGCCTCAACGGCAATTGGGGCCAGCCGCTTGGCATTGGCAGGGGTGACGGACACGGCGCAGGTTACTCCTGCTTTCTTGATCTCTTCTACTCTCTCACCTATTAGACTGTCCTTCATGGGGGATGCGTACACCTTCTGAAGCAGAGGGGTACACTGCTCTTGTGGTACTTCAGCGATGTTCTGGATTACGGCTTCAGGGTCGTCAAACCTGGTGTAGATGCCTTCCAGGTTCAAAACCGCGAGCCCTCCCATTTTACCAATACATATGGCGAACTTGGGAGAAGATACAGCATCAAGGGATGAGGCTAGAAATGGAATGGAGAAGTTAAATTCTCCCAGAATGAGATCGATGTTGGCTTGGTCGGGGTTGACTGTCACGTCCCCAGGGACGATAGCCACTTCATCGAAGCCGTAGGCTCTTCGGAGTTCTTTAAAGATGAGGAACTTCCATGACTATCCCCTGAATATTGTATTTGAGCGACTATATCATTGGGGCGGTTGTAAGTCAATGGAATCCGTGACACAATTCCTTAAAAATGGCGAACTCCATAGGTCATGGATTTGCCAGAACACTGCACCGTGGGGGGGGGCCTGATGCTATGGTGGTGCCTGCATGGTAGCTCTTGACTGTGTATTTACCCGATGCTATGCTAATTGTTGACCAAACTGATCAACAATTGTTGTGCGAGTCCGTTTTTAAAATATAATGCCTGGGAGATTTATACATCCAGATGATAAATGAGCGTGTTTTCATAAGCCTGTTTTCCGGTGATACTGGCGAGGATATGACGAAGGGAGTAAATCTGTGACAACCTCTAATCAGGTCGTTAAAGACGCGGCCAAGCAGGAGTATAAGTACGGATTCGTTACGGATGTCGAGGAAGAATTCGCCCCTCCCGGTTTGAATGAAGACACCATAAGGTTCATTTCAGCGAAAAAGAATGAGCCTGAATGGATGCTGGCATGGCGTATGAAAGCGTATCATTATTTCAAGTCCTTGATGGAAAAGGAGCAGGTGCCTTTGTGGGCTAACATCCACCATGCGCCTATAGATTTTCAGGACATCATCTACTATGCAGCCCCCAAAACTAAAGAGAATCTGGATAGCCTGGATGAGGTGGACCCGGAGATTCTGAAGACTTATGAGAAACTGGGGATTCCTCTGGAGGAGCAAAAACTACTGGCTGGCGTAGCCGTGGATGCAGTATTTGATAGTGTCTCCATAGCTACAACTTTCAAGGCAGAGCTGGCTAAAAAGGGCATCATCTTTTGTTCTATGTCTGAGGCCATTCAGAATCACCCCGACCTGATAAAGAAGTATCTTGGCTCGGTGGTTCCCTACACCGATAATTTCTACGCTGCTCTTAATGCTGCAACCTTCTCCGATGGTTCCTTCTGCTACATACCAAAGGGAGTCCGTTGCCCCATGGAACTGACCACATACTTCCGCATCAACTCCCTGGGCACAGGGCAGTTTGAGCGTACTCTAATCGTTGCCGATGAAGGTAGCTATGTAAGCTACCTTGAGGGGTGTAGCGCACCAATGCGTGATGAAAACCAGCTTCATGCTGCCGTGGTGGAGTTGATTACGGCCGACAACGCGGAGATCAAGTACTCCACCATTCAGAATTGGTACCCTGGCGACGAGAATGGAAAAGGCGGCATTTACAACTTTGTCACCAAGCGCGGCAAGTGTGCGGGTAAAAACTCCAAGATTTCTTGGACACAGGTGGAGACAGGTTCGGCCATTACCTGGAAGTACCCGAGCGTTATCCTGCAGGGGGACAACTCGATAGGTGAGTTCTACTCCGTGGCCCTTACCAAGGGATATCAGCAGGCCGATACCGGAACCAAGATGACACACCTTGGGAAGAACACACGCAGCACCATCATCGCCAAGGGCATATCTGCTGGTCACGCCGAAAATACCTATCGTGGTCTGGTGAGAATCATGCCAAAGGCCACCAACTCCTGGAACTTCACCCAGTGCGATTCACTGCTGCTGGGTGACCAGTGTGGGGCACACACCACACCTTATGTGGAGGTGCGGAACAATACGTCACAACTGGAGCACGAGGCATTTACATCCAAGGTGAGCGAAGACCAGCTCTTTTACTGCAATCAGCGAGGCATATCTACGGAAGATGCGCATGCACTTATCATCAACGGTTTCTGCAAAGAGGTGTTCAAGCAGTTGCCCCTGGAATTTGCAGTGGAAGCCACTCGCCTCCTGGAGATGAATCTGGAAGGAACTGTGGGCTAAAGAGGTAATAGATGCTTGAGATAAAAGACCTGCACGCCTCCATAGGAGGAGTTGAGATATTGAAAGGTATGAATCTTCTGGTGAATCCAGGAGAGGTACACGCCATCATGGGACCCAACGGTTCCGGTAAGAGTACCCTGGCTAATGTGCTGGCGGGCCATCCGTCTTACACTGCTACCTCAGGACAGATAATATTCGAAGGAGAAGACCTTCTGTCCATGCTTCCTGAAAACCGTGCCAGGGCAGGGCTCTTCCTCTGCTTCCAGCATCCCACAGAGGTGCCTGGAGTACGGCTGGACCACTTCATGCGCGCTGGCTTCAATGCCATCCAGAAAAGCAAGGGACTTGCTGAGATGGATGTGTTGAAATTCGATAAGTTCCTCAACGAGAAGGTTGGGATTGTGGAAATGGATCGCAATCTTACCAAACGCTCCGTCAATGAAGGGTTTTCAGGCGGTGAGAAGAAGCGTAACGAGATTTTGCAGATGGCGATCTTCGATCCCAAGCTTTCGATTCTGGATGAACCGGATTCCGGCTTGGACGTGGATGCATTGAGGATAGTGGCTGAGGGTATCAACCATCTGAGGAGTCCCCAAAAATCCGTTATTTTGGTAACTCACTACCAGAGGATACTGAACTACGTTGTACCGGATAAGGTGCACGTACTCATTCAAGGGCGCATTGTGAAATCTGGCGATAAGGATCTGGCCCGTGAGATAGAGTCTCAAGGCTATGACCACCTGGGGAACTCCGCTGAGTCCCTCCAGCCCTCCCGTTGAAGGATGTCCGAGTTATGACACAAAGTCCTGCAACGCAAGAATCCGCATATCTGACGGCCCTTGAATCTCTTGAAAAGAATGGCTATGACACAGATCCTGCGTGGGCGCGGGACTTGCGCAAGGAAGCCATGTCCAAGTTCCAAGGCCTCGGTTTTCCCATCGCTCGCAGGGGCAACGAGGAATGGAAATACACAGACATAGGCCCAATAGCCAAGGCCAAGTTCCAGTTATCTAGCTCTGCCGTGCAGTCATTGGTAAATGCCAAAAGCGTGGAGATGTCCAGCTTAGGAGAGAAAAGTTGGAGCCAAATGGTCTTCGTGGACGGGAGCTACGTTGAGGAACTCTCATCTGTTTCCTCCCTGCCCGCGGGCGTGATGGTTGTGAACCTGACCGAAGCCATGAGGTCTGTGCCGGAATTGGTTCAGGGACACTTGGCCCATTACGCTGACTACGAAGCCAACGCGTTCACGGCACTCAATACCGCCTTTATTCACGAGGGAGTCTTTATTCACGTCCCTGATGACATCCTTGTGGAGGAACCCGTGAGATTGCTGTTTCTTTCCACGTCCAAAGATGAGGAGACCGTCTCTCAGCCACGCGTCCTCATAGTGGTTGGCAAGAACAGTAAAGCTACCGTCATAGACGGATACGGCGGCGTCTCTGATGGGCGGTATTTCAGCAACTGTGTTACGGAGGTTGTTGTGGGGGACGGGTCAAGGGTAGAATACTACAAGGTACAGCAGCAGAGTGACAAGGCTTTTCACATAACCACCACGGATGTGTCCCTGGGTCGCGACAGCTACTTCTCTTCCATCAACATAGACATGGGCGGCAAGCTGGTGAGGAACAACCTAAACGTGCTGACCGAGGACGAAGGCAGCTCGTGTGTGCTGAACGGCCTCTATTTGGTGAATGGAACCCAGCACGTGGACAACCAGGTAATTATTGATCACGCCAAGCCATACACCACCAGTCGTGAACTTTACAAAGGCATCCTTGATGGCAAGGCGCGGTCCGTGTTTCACGGCAGCATAATCGTGCGCGAGGGTGCGGTGAAGGTAGATGCCAATCAGGTGGACAAGAACTTGCTATTGTCTGATGAGGCAGAGGCGGACACTAAACCTGCCTTCTGGGTCTACTGTGACGACGTGAAGTGCGGCCACGGCGCAGCATGCGGGCAGATGGACGAGAAGGCGCTGTTCTATCTGAGGAGTCGTGGAATAGATGAGAAGACCGCCCGCGGTCTCCTGACAAGGGCCTTTGTAAGCGATGTTATCCAGAGCATCGCGAACGAGTCATTGCGCAGACAGGTCGATGATTTGGTGCAGGCCAAGCTTCAGGAATGGGTGGCAAGCTAGTGTCGTTCCGGGTTATTCTTCCTATCACCAGTTTGGTACACCCCCTTTAAGAGAGGGGACACATTTATGCTAGACGTAAAAGCAATCCGCAAGGACTTCCCAATATTATCGCGTCAGGTATACGGCAAACCTCTGGTATATCTAGATAACGCCGCTACCTCCCAGAAGCCCGATTCCGTCATACGGGCACTGACGGAGTATTACGAAGGGTATAATTCCAACATACATAGGGGCGTACATGCCCTGAGCATGGAGGCAACCGAGCGATATGAAGAGGCGCGCCGGAAGTGCGCGGACTTCATAGGTAGTCCAAGCCCAGAAGGGCTGATACTGCTAAGAAACACCACTGAGGCCATTAACCTGGTTGCGCAGAGCTGGGCGCAGAATAACGTTGGGCCGGGAGACGAGATCCTCACCACCCACATGGAGCACCACAGCAATCTGGTTCCGTGGCAGAAGGTGGCCCAGGATAGTGGAGCCACCCTCAAGTTTATTCCTCTCACCGCGGATCAGTCCCTTGACCTCTCTGATTTGGACAAACTTCTTACCTCCCACACCAAACTTGTGGCTCTTAACCACATGTCCAACGTCCTCGGTAGCATCAACCCCGTAAAGGAACTGGGTGAGGCGGCGCATCGTGTGGGAGCAAGGATTCTGATAGACGGTGCCCAGAGCGTGCCACATCTTAAGGTGGACGTGAAGGACTTGGACTGTGATTTCATGGCCTTCTCAGGCCACAAGATGCTGGCTCCAACTGGCATAGGAGCACTGTACGTGAAGCAGGAGATATTGGAGGGAATGGAACCATTTCTGCGCGGCGGAGAGATGGTGAGGCAGGTGTGGGATGACCACGCTACTTGGAACGATTTGCCAATGCGCTTTGAGGCTGGTACACCCAACATTGCAGACACCATTGCCTTTGGCGCGGCCATAGACTACTTGGAATCTCTTGGTATGGATAATGTACGTCAGCACGAAATCTCTCTTACGGAGTATGCACTGAACGCTTTTCAGGAGTTGGAGGAGATAAAGGTCTTCGGTCCCAGAGACGTGAATGACAGGGGAGGGATTGTCTCCTTCTATGCGCGCGATGTTCATCCGCATGATATGGGGACAATGCTGGACCGGGAGGGCATAGCCATCAGGACGGGACACCACTGCGCCATGCCATTGATGAACAAGCTCTCCGTGCCGGCCACGGCGAGGGCCAGCTTCTACATATATAACACAGAGGAAGAGGTTGATATGCTGGTCGATACCCTTAAGGCTACCTTGAGATATTTTGCCAAAGCGTGAGCAGGCCGACCAAAATCAAAGCCGTCTACCATCGTGTGATACAATATCAACATCCTCGCAGGCATTGTGTACTCTTCGGGAATGGTTAGATAGCACGGCTGGTTCATACAATTAATCATGAGTACGCAATCTTTCGATTTTGCAGATGCGGACGATCTCTATCAGGAGATCATTCTAGATCACTATCGCAATCCCAGGAATCAGGAGAAACTAGCCGAATCCGACCTTGAAGCGGAAGGGATGAATCCCTTCTGTGGTGACGAGGTGGTCATTCAGATCAAGCTCGTTGATGGGCTTGTGGATGCCGTGAGCTTCAAGGGAGTCGGTTGTTCTATCAGCCAGGCGTCCGCTTCCATTCTCACCGATGCAATCAAAGGCAAGACTCTGAGCGAGGCCGAAGCTCTCTATTTCCATTTCAGGGATATGATGTACGGAAGAAGCTCGTCGGAGGACAGTGTGGATCATCTGGGAGAGGTGGAGGCTCTGGCGGGGGTGAAGAAGTTTCCTATCAGGGTGAAGTGCGCTCTGCTGGCGTGGACTACCCTGGGAGACGCCATAAATAAACACGCTAGGGATGAGGCTGAGAAGTAAGGCGCCTCTGACTCACGATCCCTCTAAAATAGTGCTCCGGTATTACCCCAACTGCTCAGGCAGATACCGCTGAATTTTCTTTCGCAGGCCAAGGCGCTCGCCGGGCACTAGCAAAGTTAGCTGACTTCATTTACACACACGGTACAAGTAGAGAGGCTAAACTAACCTGAGGATACGTTGTGCGTTCCTGAACTGATGTCAGTCAGCTTGCGACGGCTTCAGATCAGGAGTGTACTGTTGGTGGAAGTGAATCAGGAATGTCAAAATAATGCCACCCACCAGGAAACCACCAAGGACGTCGCTGGGCCAGTGAGCGCCAAGGTATACCCTTGAGATTCCCATGAGGACAATCATGGATAGGAACGTACCCCGTAGAAAAGGTATGGCCTTCTTCCATGAGACAACCGTGGGGGTCAGGTAGTAAAGCAAGCCGAATATGACCATGGCAGTGTAGGCGTGGCCGCTGGGAAAAGCCAATCCTCCTGATTCCCTCCAGATAGTCACCAAATCCTCGGTTGGACGTGGCCTGTCCACCAGAATCTTCAATACGGGGTTTACGAATAGGCTGAGCAAAGCAGCGCCCAAGACCATGTACTCCGCCTTTTGCCTCTTCCACAGGAACCAACCGAAGCAAGACAGTCCTAACACCACCATTGGCAGTGCCTTTCCAACTGTCGAAACCGTTTCCATTATCTCTTCCCAGTGTGATAGCCGGATCTCCTGAATGGCTCTGGCCAAGAAGAGGTCACCGAAGAAATGATCCTGAATCGCGGCGGCGGCGGAGAGAAGAATTGCCACGAAAATAGCTATAAAAAGTCTAGGTTCCATGACTTGCATGATAGCAGAGACGCTATTATGAGTCAATTTAGGGACAAATACGACCAGTTACTTTTCCAGGCCATAAGTGACATAGAACGAGTTCTATGTCACTTATAACATTGCTCATAACAGAGATGGATAGTACTCGGTATTTGCAGCGTCTGTGCTCTGGTTTAGGGTCTGGACGGCAATTATTCCAAAGAGGCCAAAGAGAATCTACAGCAACCGCCACAGTTTCAGGACACTCTTTCACTGTAGGCTCAACTTGTGCTAATAGCTCAGCACATCACGCTACATTGCACCTACTATTATACCATTGGCGTCGTCAGTGGAGCCGTGCAGGCTAGAGGGCTATGGCATCAACTATGCGCTGACCCATTTCACTTGTGGTCAGGACGTTCGCGGCTCCTGCCTCTGCAATGTCTGGCGTACGGTATCCCTGGTTCAGCACTTGGTCTACAGCCGTTTCTATTGCGGAAGCCGCCTGGGAAAGTCCAAGCGAGTAGCGGAGCATGAGTGCAACGCTGAGGATGGTCGCAATTGGGTTGGCCTTGCCCTGCCCTGCGATGTCGGGTGCACTACCGTGGATGGGTTCATAGAGGCCAATGGCGCGTCGTCGACTGCGGTTATCCTCTCGCGGCATACCTGCCAGGCTGGAAGATGGTAACATACCCAGTGAACCTGCTAGAATCGCTGCTTCATCTGTGAGGATGTCGCCAAACATGTTTTCGGCTACCAGGACATCAAAGCGGGTGGGAGTCCTAACAAGGGCCATTGCGCAGGAGTCCACCAGCATGTGCTCCAGTTCCACGTCTGGGTACTGGCTGGATAGTTCAACGGCTATCTCACGCCACAGGCGAGAGCTCTCAAGGACGTTTGCCTTGTCCACGGATGTGAGTTTCTTGCGGCGTCCACGGGCAAGTTCAAAACCCACCCGCAATACGCGTTCTATCTCGCCTTCTGTGTAACGCAGGGTGTCCACCGCTCTTCTTCCTCTTGAGGTCTGCCACCGCTTCTTTGGCTTGGCGAAGTAGAGTCCTCCCGTAAGCTCGCGGATCATGAGTATGTCTACTCCCTCTATGACCGACGGCTTTATGGAGCTGGAGTTCAGAAGGGACGGGAATACCTTGACTGGGCGTATGTTGGCAAACAAGCCCAGAGCTTTGCGCAGGCCCAGTATGGCATCCTCCGGGCGATGTGGCGCCAGAGGGTTGTCCCATTTCGGCCCGCCTACGGCACCGAACAAGATAGCGTCGCTCTTTTTGGCCAGGTCCAGGGCTGCTTTAGGCAGGGGGTTACCTACTTCATCCATGGCAATACCGCCCACGAGTTCCTGTTCTAGATTGAAGGTGGCGTCTGTGAGTTTCTCGATGCGTTTGAGGGTCTTTATGCCCTCTGCAATGATCTCGGGGCCTACGCCGTCACCTGGTAGGAGTGCGATGTTGAACTGCATTTCTGTTACCTTTCAATGGAAAACTTTATGTATCGCGGTATCTAACTCATAGTTTGCGAAGTTCTTTTCAGATCGCTTTATCGTAGTTCCTTTAGCTTCTTGTCCAAGAACATACCACTAAAGCCATCGTCAGTCACCTTTGCCATTATCAAGTTTCTCACATTCATCCTTGCTGCATAGCCCCAATTTGTTACGCTCTACGTCGACCACGGCAACGTGCTGAGTTTTAAATGCGTTTGCGTTTGGTATAGACCATGAGAGCCACTTGCTATCAGATGTTTCTATTTTGGTGGATGTTTTCACATGAAGGTACACTGCCCGGTACGCTTTGGAGTCCAATTGTTGGGTTGTGTAAAAAATCAGCAGATCTATCCCATAGTCGGTCGTCGGTTGCACTGACTCAATGCCAAACTCTAAATAGCTTGTACTGCACTAAAAGCTCACCACGTTTTCCAATCTGGCGCTTTAGTTCCGTTCTGTCAACTAGCTCAGGCTTCTTGTTGATACCAGTCACTATCCTACCCTTTTCTTGGCCTCCTGCCACAGTGTCTCCTTCTCATTCATGGACAGGCTAGTAAAGTCGACACCACGTTCCTTGCACATAGCCTCCATGTCTGTGAATCGGCGGGAGAATCGCTGGTTAGTGTGGCGCAGCGACTCTTCAACCTGTATGCTCATCCACCTACCGGTGTTTACCAGAGAAAAGAGGATGTCTCCAAATTCGGCCTCCTTCTCATCCTGGCTCCCGGCCTCCTCAAGCTCTCGTATCTCTTCCTCCACTTTCTTCAGCACTCCCTCCGGGTTGTCCCAATCGAACCCTGCCAGAGATGCCCTGTCCTGGAGAAGTTGCGCATAGGCAAGGGCGGGTAGGTTACTGGGAATGCTGGAGAGGCGTGAGGAGTAGCCCCGTTCCTTTTGCTTGATATCCTCCCAGTTGGCCTTAACTTCCTCCGAAGTGTTGGCCTCTGCGCCGCCGAAAATGTGAGGGTGTCTGCGTATGAGTTTCTCGTTGATGGCTGTGAATACCTCATGAGGTCCGAAGCTTCCATTCTCATGTGCGAGACGTATATGAAAAGCCACCTGCAACAGGATGTCTCCAAGTTCCTCGGCCATGTGCTTCGGGTCGCCGCTATCGATGGCCTCCAAAAGCTCGTAGCATTCCTCTAGGAGGTTACGCTTGAGCGATTGGTGAGTCTGTTCCATGTCCCACGGGCAGCCGTCGGGGCCAAGCAGACGTGCAACCACACTCTCAAGTGACTGATACGTTCCTAGGTCTTGAATGTCCTGGCTATTCATGAACTTCTTGCCTTTCTCCGAGGCTACCAAGTGATTATAGGTATGGTGGTGAGTTCTTTTCAACCCCGCAGGGTGAGAGATCCCAAATCAGCAACGTTACATTGGTGAGCGCAGGGCACTCTGTGCTCCTGGCATTGACACGTATGCGCGCCTGTGATATTTTGCGATAGAACATACGTTCATAAAGGAGCAGTTCCTTGGCAAGAAAAGGGCTTAACGTAAGACAACAGAACATTCTGGACTTCATTCGGAATTTTGATGAGGAACGGAGCTATCCTCCTACCATTCGAGATATTCAGCAGGCCTGTGGTATAAGCTCCACCTCTGTGGTGGACTACAACCTGCATATTCTTGAACGTGTGGGGTATATACGCAGAGACCGTGAGGTTTCCAGGGGTATCGAGGTCCTGGGCGGAAGTAGAGACGTTGCGGCAGGCACAAGGATATCGGTGCTGGGTTACATTGCAGCCGGTGAGCCGGTGCCCGTTCCAACTCAGGATTCCTGGGGTGCAGAGGAACCGATGGATGTCCTTGACCTCCCACCGGGATTTCTAGGAAAGGTAAAAAAGAATGCCTATGCTCTGAGGGTGAAGGGTACATCTATGATAGATGCCCTTGTAGACGATGGGGACGTAGTGATTGTGCAGCCCGTTGACTCGGTTCAGGATGGCGATATGGTGGTCGCGTGGCTCCAGATAGAGAAGGAGGCGACTCTCAAGCGTCTGTACCGGGAAGGGGACCGAATAAGGCTGCAACCGGCAAACGCCACGATGAAGCCCATATACGTGAACGCAGAGAACCTAGAGGTGCATGGGAAAGTGGTTGGCGTCATCCGTAATACGGTCTGATTTCCTACACGCTACGCTCAGGCTTCCTGATGCTCTTGTGCGCGTTCCTAGTGGAAATTGTCATGTTGCACCGTGTTACAATGAAGGATATTGGGGAATTGCCAATATTTTTCCTATAACCTGACAAAAGGGGGACTAAGGCAGTGCCGAGAGGAAAGACTTATTGGATGGTGGCTAGTTCCCTGGAGAACTTTCACGTCACACGCGGTCTGAAATTTACAATACAGGGCATGATGTCGCGTCAGCGCCGCAAGGCACAGCGAATGGAACCCGGAGACAGACTGGTATACTATGTCACTGGCGTTCAGGGGTTTGGAGCAACAGCAACAATAACTTCCCAATGTACTGAAGACCACGAAGCCATCTGGAAGAGCGAAGGTAGAGAAGACGATTTTCCTTGGAGGGTGAATATCAGGGCAGAAGTAGCCCTTGAAGACGAGCAGTTTCTGGATGCCAGAGAGATAGGGCCAAGGATGGAATATGTGCGCAGGTGGCCGCCAGAATACTGGCCACTGGCCTTTCAAGGTAATCTTCACATCTTACCCAAGAGCGATTTCGAACTCTTGGAGCAGGAGATGCATAAGGTGCAGTCGAAGATGTCGGTTGTAGAAAGGACAGCAGCCGCTTCGTAGTCAATGACCTTTCTACGCCTACAACTGAACTGGCAGAATGCCAGTTCAGTTGTATTGCTTGATCCTTTTTAATCTTTAGAGGATGCAGCTTCCTCGGGAGTCTCTTCCAAATAGAAGTTGTGGCTGTACAGGTCGTCTATCTGTTCCAGCACTTCGGCGCTCATGCTTGGGGTTTCTGGGGCAAGGACGAAATCTCTCAACTGCTCCTCGTTCGTGATGTTGGGGAGTATGCTGGCTATTGATGGGCGGGATAGAGCGAACTGTATGGCTATCTGACCTATAGTTGCGTCGGTCTCCTTGGTCAGAAAATCCAGCCGTTCCATCTTCTTGAGGCTTGTTTCCAGCCAGACCTGTCTCCTGTGACTACGATGGTCAGAGGGAGCGAAAACGGTGTACTTGTCATAGGTACCGTCGAGCATACCGGAGGCGTGGGGCACCCGGGACAGCAATCCTGTACCCTCTTCCTCGGCTATGGGGAAGAACTTCTTGGCTGGATCTTGTTCCAAGATGCTGTAGATTATCTGGATCGTAGGTACCTTCCTATCCTTCATTGACGCCTCTCCCTCCTCAAACCAGCCGATGTCAGGTCCGAGGGCGGAGCCGTAGTAACGGATTTTCCCTTCCTGAACCAGTGCCTCCAAGGTCTCAAATAACTCGTCGTTCTCTATGGTTGCTAGCTTGGGGTTGTGGAGCTGGTAAAGGTCTATGTGGTCGGTATTTAGGCGACGCAGACTCTGCTCACAGGCATATCGGACGAATTCCGGAGAGAAGTCCTGCGGGCGTTCCCGGTGACCATCTCTCTCGACATTGCTGTAGAAGTCATAGCCAAACTTTGTTCCTATGAGGATCTCGTTGCGTTTCTTGCCTAGGGCCTTGGCAAGTATCTCTTCGCCGTATCCAAGGCCGTAGGTATCTCCAGTGTCAAAAAAGTTAATACCGAGGTCTAGGGCCTGGTCGAGAAGTGCGATGCCGTCTCTCTCTTCTATCTTGCCCCACCATCCCGTGCTAACCGTCCATACTCCGAACCCTACCTCTGAGACTTCCATGTCGGTTTTCCCCAAGTTGCGGTACTTCAATCTACCTCCTGATATGCGGACAGCTAGTTTGTACGCTTTTAATCAATATTTTGGCCTGGCAAAGGCAACAGAGATACCGAAAGGCGTGCGTGCAACCTATTGTAAATAGCTGGGTGCTAGTAACCTGTTCAATATTATAGCAGTTTGGGCGCTATTTTAGATGGGTATCTCAAAGTCCCTCAGATGGCTGGGGACCGAAATCCTAGGATTATTTATAACATATGGTTCATTGACATTCGGTCATGCGGGCTTTAACCTGCCACGTATCGACCAGACCCGTCAGTTCAAGAACGACGATACTAAAGGGTGATCAGATGAACTGTCCCAGATGCCATGCGGCCCTGTACGTTGAGAAGTATAAAGGAGTTGAAATAGACCGGTGTCCAAGCTGTAAGGGTATGTGGCTGGAATACCACGAGCTTGACCAGCTTGAGGACAAGGAGATGGACGAAGATGACGTGAAGGGCTCTGTGATGTTCCGTTCCTATCAGGGAGACCTTCACTGTCCCACCTGTGAGAGTGGGATGCAGATGTTTCATTATCGGGCTTATGACCTTGAACTTGACTTTTGCCCCAACGAGCATGGCTTCTGGCTGGACAACGGTGAGGAGAAGCGTGTTCTGGAGATAATGAAGCAGCGTGTCAAGGATCTGAAACGCTCCTCAACCGCGGAAGTTGAGTGGGCAGGTATGCTGAGACGCTTCAAGTCCAAATCCTTTGTTGAAAACATGAAGGGAATGTTTCGCCGCTAGGTCTTTCACACTGGTGTTTTGCCCGCAAGCATTTCTTCAACGCACGGGCTCCCTCTCAGTCTGCGTTACTCATCTCACGGTTTCCTGAGTTTTGGTTGCAACCGCTTGGAATTTCAGGTATTTCTCTCGTCGCCCTCTTTCTGCTAACATGCACTCGCAAAATGTCCCGGTAGGAGAGAATTACTCCCATGCGCATGACTAGTTCTTTCGGTAAAACCCTGCGAGAGGAGCCCGCCGAGGCAGAGACTGTCAGCCATCGCCTGCTGCTGAAGTCCGGGATGATTCGACAGGTGGCATCCGGCGTCTACAGCTATCTTCCCTTGGCGTGGCGGTCCCTGCGTAAGATAGAGAACATCATACGACAGGAGATGGACGCCATTGGGGGCCAGGAAGTGAGGATGCCTGCGCTGCATCCTATGGAAGTGTGGGAAGAATCGGGACGGGCCGAGACTATGGGCCAGACGCTGTTTACCCTGAAAGACCGCAAGGATAGGCTATTGGTAATGGCACCAACCCATGAAGAAGTGTTCACTCTCATGGTGAAGGCCAATGTTTACAGCTATCGGGACCTGCCACAGATTCTATATCAGATTCAGACAAAGTTTCGTGACGAGGCTAGGCCAAGAGGTGGACTGCTGAGGGTTCGTGAGTTCGATATGAAGGACGCGTATAGCTTCGATGTCGATGCCGAGGGCCTGTCTATCAGCTACAATACCATGGTGCAGGCTTACAAGAACATCTACCGCCGTTGTGGTCTTCCTGCGGTGCAGGCGGAAGCCGATAGCGGCGCCATCGGCGGCAAGGATTCCCACGAGTTTATCCTACCAGCGGACAGCGGCGAGGATGTGCTTCTTCTATGCCCCGGTTGTGGCTATGCGGCAAACGCCGAGCGTGCTGAGAGTGTGAAACCAACTCAGGATGATGAAACTTCACTGGCATTGAGCGAGGTGCATACCCCAGAGATCAAGACAATCGAGAGTCTGGCCGCGCATCTTGGCGTTCTGGAAAGTAAAACCTTGAAGGCCGTATTCTATGAATCTGACGGTGAGATGGTCTTCGTCACAATTCGGGGCGATCTGGATGTGAACGAGATCAAGCTCAAGAACCTCCTTCGATGCAAGGAGTTGCGGCTGGCCACTGATGGAGAGGTGGAAGGCGCCGGATTTGTGGCCGGATTTGCCTCTGCAGTTGGTCTGAAAGGCGTCAAGAGCGTCGCCGACGACTCCATAAAGCTGGGCGCAAATTTCGTCGTTGGGGCCAATCGACCAGACTATCATATGCTGAACGCCAACTATTCACGTGACTTTGAGCCTGACGTTATAGCGGACATTGCTCTGGCTCAGGCAGGCCATGACTGCCGCCGTTGCGGTACCCCGCTGGAGGGCAAACGCGGCATTGAGGTGGGCCATGTGTTCAAGCTTGGGACGGTATTTAGTGAAAGCCTTGAGGCTGGTTTCCTTGATCAGGATGGGGCACAACAGCCTGTAGTAATGGGGTGCTATGGCATAGGTGTCGGGCGGTTACTTGCCGCTGCAATAGAGCAAAATCATGATGAAAAGGGAATTGTTTTTCCAATGGCCATAGCTCCGTACCAGGTACATTTGGTAGCACTGCATGTGGAGAACCCGGACGTGGTTAAGGCCGCGGAAGACCTGTATCAGCGTCTGCAAGAGGCTGGGCTGGACGTGTTGTATGATGATCGTTCGGAGACGGCTGGTGTGAAGTTCAACGATGCCGATCTTCTTGGCTTCCCTATTCGCATAGTGGCAAGCCCACGGAATCTGAATCAGGGTAGCGTTGAGGTGAAGCCGCGTCATGAGAATGACGCGCAACTGGTGGCACTCGAACACGTGGTAGGGAAAACAAATGAACTGCTGGCCGCGGCCAGTGAGCTTTAGCTAAACAGGAAGCTCACTAGAGCGGGAAGCAATTGCTTATAACACAATCATTCTGAGCCATGCAGAAGGCTCAGAATGTACTCGGCACGGATGTTAGATAGCCAGAGAGACGGTGGTTAGCTGTCTTTGACGCCCTTGCCTGTGAGATATGTAATGGCATCTTGAACCTTCAATAGTGTCTCTGCGTCCTCGTCGGAAATCTCTATCGGGTTGTCATCGGTGCTGAACTCGTCTTGGAAGGCCAAAATCAGGTCCACCAAATCCAGAGAATCGGCCTCTAGGTTTTCGGTAAAGGACGCCTCTGGTACCACGGATGACTCTTCTACTCCAAGTCTCTCTGCCACAATCTTCTGTACGCGCTCTAGAACTGTTGCCACCTGGAACCTCCTGTGATTTCTGATATATCTATTGATTACTGAACCGAAAGTTTTCCTGCTTCCACCACGGAACCCAGGACTCCATTGATGAATTTGAACGAATTATCACTGCCGTAGAGTTTGGCTAACTCCACCGTCTCGTTGATTACCACCTTGGGCGGAGATATGTTCTCTATTGTCAGCTCGTATATGGCCAGTCTCAGCAGGCTACGGTCTACTATCGATAGCTGAGATATGGGCCAAGATGGAGCGAACGTGGAGATGATACGGTCAATGGGAGACGTGTTGGACAGTACTCCGTCTACTAGGCCGCGTGCAAAGGCAACTGCCTCTTTGGAAAGCCGCCTTCCCCTAAAGTAACGGCCGCTTACCTGATCCGATGGGTGGTTCACGCTGTCCACCTCATACAAGACCTGTAAAGCCACAGTTCTTGCTTTGCGTCTGCCGATAGCGAAGTTATCGTCCATCATCTCCTTGAACCCCCACGCTGAAACTATTCTCTTGTTAAAGGACTTTTTTGCGGTATATACCCCTTGTGGACCGCAGGCGATGTCTGGTGGGACCTCTAAGCGGTCAGGAGTTGAATACTCTCTTGGTCGCTAATACTTGTTATCTCTGCATCTGTATTGATGCGTTTGACCATGCCACTTAGCACCTTGCCGGGCCCTATTTCGTAGAAAGTTGTTATACCTGCCTGGATCATGTATCCCACCGAGTCTTTCCACCTTACGCAGGTGCAGAGTCCAGAGGTCAATTCCTGTTTTATCTCCTCTGCGGTGGTCAAGGGCAGGCCTGTGCAGTTGGCTACGATTGGAACGGAGGGGTCACTGAAGCTTAGGGAGGCCACAACCTTTGCGAGTCCTTCCTGGGCAGGCTCCATGAGGCGGGAGTGAAAGGCCCCGGCTACTGCAAGGGCAACTGTTCTTCTGGCACCCCTGGCATTGGCCAGTTCCATTGCTTTTCCCACGGCAACTGTTTCTCCACTTATGACTGTCTGGTCAGGGGTGTTCATGTTTGATATCTCTGTGTTGGTTTCTCGGCAGACTTCTTCCAGGTCAGCGTCTTCCATGCCCATTACCGCGGCCATGCCGCCTTCTCTGAGATCTGCAGCGTACTGCATTAACCGACCCCGTTCTCTGACTAGACGTACAGCATCTGTTATGCTCAGGACATCGGCTACCACCAGAGCGGTATACTCTCCCAGGCTATGTCCTGCCATCAGGGATGCTTTGGGCATTCGGTCCTGTCCAAGTGCCTCTTCCATGGCCTTGAGGCATGCCAGACTAACCGTCAGTATGCTGGGCTGAGCATTGATCGTCTTCCTCAACTCATCCTCAGGCCCTTCGAAAATTATCCTGGAAAGAGACAATCCAAGAGCCTCGTCAACCTGGTCAAAGACGGCCTTTGCCGCGCGGGAGTTTTGGTAAAGGGCCAGACCCATTCCCACAGCCTGGGAGCCTTGTCCTGGAAACAGGAAGGCAACCCTGGATGACGGGGAGACTGAATTAACGGAACTGGAACCAGTGCTCACCATAGACTCCTGAATTGTTTACGGCGATAGCCCTGTCAATGACAGGCGCACGAGCGGAGAACTAATTGCCGCTTGCTTGTCCTGCAGACTCTTCCTGGGCTATCACCTCACGACCATTGTAGTATCCACAAACGGTGCATACCCTATGTGGTCTTCTTGGGTTATGGCAGTGAGGACATGTGCCTAGCTGAGGCACACGTAGCTGATAGGAACTCTGCCGATTGCCTATCCGTGCTCTTGTTCGCTTTTTCTTTGGTAGTGCTCCCATGGGATTCTCTCCAATTATCCTTTTGTATTGGCTGCGAGGAGATCCAGAAGTGGACTCCATCTGGAATCTGTCTTTGTAGTGCAGTTACATGGACTGTCGTTGAGGTTGGCTCCACAGGTGGAACACAGGCCAGCACAGTTCCCGTTACACAGGGGTTTCATAGGAAGATTGATAATTGCGTACTGCCTAACTGCTTCGGTGAGGTCTAGGGTATGATCGGCATCCAGGGCGAAATTGCCCTCTCCTGCCTCATCGATGAAACTCTTGCTGACTGGAGCGCCGCTGTCGATATCCATCGTCGGCAGGTACTCTTCATTTAAGCGGAAGCGTAACGAGTACTCTGATATGGCCAAGCAGCGAGCGCAAGTGCCGAAGGCGTTTGTTTCTATGGTGCCGCTTGCCCAGACACCTTTGTCAATGTGCGTGAGGGTAATTTCCCCGTTGGCCCGTGTAACGCCAGTCTCTGGTAAAGGCTCAAAGGTCTCATCCAGAGAGTAGTTTCTACGTGCTCCCACGCCTTCCTGCAACAGTTGGGCCACATTAAACCGCATATAATCTCCCAGAGCCAAATACCTCGCTCCTCAACAGGGAGAAATGATAGCTGTAGGCTGCTTTATTGTCAAGGAGAATGAGCGTGCATGCTAAGAATTTCACATACTATTGCTAGTTACTAGGCCCAAGAAATCGGCCAGTCCCCACCTCAATTAATGGACATATAAATTCGGCGGTCGCTGCTGTCCTCGTAGGTGTGGGTTAACGGGAGCATGATTGTAACAGTGGGTCCTTCTCCCGCCCGGCTGAGTACCTTTATGTTGTTCCGCGGCTCCTCGACTTTAAGGAAAGTCCAACACCGAACCCCTATGCCTCTGTCTTTGTAGTTGAAGAAGGAGTCGAAGACCATCCCAAGTTGTTCTTGTGGGATTTCTACTCCCGTATCGATAAATCTTATTGCCACTTTGCCCTTCACCAATCTGGTTGATATGTTCAGTCGCCCCACTTGGTGCATGTTATCTACTGAGTTGGTTATCGGGTTGACCAATACCTGTCTTATCTGTTCCACGTCACACGATATATGAGGTTCGCCGGAGTCTAGCTGAATGTGGATCTTGATTCCGCTGTTGTCTGTATCCAGACCGCTGGCAGACACCGAAGATGAGAGGAGGTAACGAAGGATATGGATATTATGGGCCGAGTGTCTTTCTCCGAGCAAGTCCAATAGAGGCAGCAGAGCATCATGGGCATGAACGATCTCTGCTTTCAATGCGTCTATTGTCTGCACTGAGGTCTGCTGGCTTATCTCATGTACCAGCGCAGATATGGCCTTTAGTGACCTCTAGATTTCTTGGGCCGCAGCGAAGGCGCCTCTTCTGTTGAGGTCGTCATGCCAGAGTCTGACCGACGCCCGTGGGCATGGAGAAGCTCATGTTGCTGTTGGTCGATAGGATGACGGAGGTGCGCTAATGCCATGGCGGTGGCACCTTGGTAAGCCAACGTCTCCAGTACACCGACATCTTCGGTGCTGTAGGTACTTGCGCCATTTCTGCGTCCAATCACCAGAAGTGCATTGTTTGCGTTATTGGTCAGTATGGAAGCGAAGAGCTGACACCACAGGTTCGAGAGCGTCTTACGTTCAGTTAGAGGGATTCCATGCCACTGAGGCAATGGACGTACCTACTTAAAACCACCACACTGTGTTGCTCCTCAAGCCAGATGAGGAATGCATTACGTGCCTGTATGGACATGTCATGGAAGTTGTCTAACCTCTAACAATCCTGTCCTGGTTGGGCTGTGGCAGGAATAGAATAACTTGTTCGGCCGCCAGGGATATGACGGCTGTTGATACCAACGCCTGTCTTAAATAGTGGAAGAATTCAGCATTCTCTGAACTCGGTGAGAGAATCCTTCTTGGAAACGTGTTGTATCAGTTTGTGTATGCGTTACACGGAACATCTTGCACAGGGATTCTATTATAGCTGATAGGCGCTTATGCATCCGTGTCATTAGGCGTCTGAATAGCGGGATTGCATCAGTATCCTCGCATAGTAGAGAACAATGCAGACAAATCATGATGCGGCACTTTTCCTAGTGTCAAGAAACGGATATAATATCATCACCACGGGAGGCATGGGGTGTGATGTCTGAGCGATATCAGCGCGAGATAGAGGAAATTCTCCAACAGGTAGGAGAATCTACTCCTGTTCAGGAGTCTGAGAAGCCCAGTAGAAATTCTCTTTCGTCTCCGTTTGCCAGCTTTGCCAGGGGTATTGGAAACCGCGTTTACCTGAGTCCTGGACGGTTTATGGCGATTGGCATTATCCTGCTATTGTCCGCGATTTTCGTTAGTGCCGTATTCCCAGGATTTGTGGGCCCCTTTATCTGGTTGGGGCTTATCATGTTTATCCTGATATACGCCATCTTCTTTGCACGGCCCAATCAAGGATCCGAAAAGCGTTGGAGGGGGAGGTTGATTGAACAGCAATCTTCATATTTGGGGGAAGAGGGCTTGTTGGTGAGGTTGAAGCGCTGGATAAAACGCTAAAGCCATCAGTATTTTCATAGGTGAATACGTCAACATCAAACGTACGCCTCCGTTGGATTCTGCTGGCCTTTCTGGCCTGTGAAACACTGACTGGCAATCCCTGATGGGTCTTAATAGGAGCAGTGCCTGGTGAAAGTAACCAGGATCCACGATGGGTATTCCATAAGCAATCTGGGTTCGAGCTGCTTTGTGCCTCTACTTGGGGGGAGTGCCTGGGACGAGATATAACAGCCCTTGTTTAGGGAGAACCGGTTCTATCAGTAACAGGCATCACTACGAGGTCTTTCCTTGCTACCATATTTTAGCTTTGCTATACTAGCCGCTGGACTAGAATTTGAGGAAGATTCCAGGTTATGGCGGAAGCAAAGAAATACGAGACTGTTATAGGGCTAGAGGTTCATGCGCAACTACTTACTAAGAGTAAGATGTTCTGCTCTTGCCCTGCCGACTACATACAGGGTTCTCCCAATACGGTTGTTTGCCCCGTTTGTCTTGCCATGCCTGGCGTACTCCCCGTAATGAACCAGCGGGCCGTGGAGTACGTCATAATGACTGGCCTTGCGCTGAACTCCACGATATCCGATAACACTCAATTTCATCGCAAAAACTATCCCTACCCCGACCTTATGAAGGGCTATCAGATATCTCAATACGATCGGCCCATCGCTGTTGGAGGCTGGCTGAGCATAGATGTGAACGGAGAGCAGAAAAACGTGGGGATTACCAGGGTGCACCTGGAGGAAGACGTCGCCAAGCTCCAACATCTTCAGGATGCTCAGGGAGAGGGTTACAGCCTTGTGGATGTGAACCGCGCGGGGATAGCGCTCATGGAGACTGTGAGTGAACCAGACATGAGGTCCCCGGAGGAAGCCCGACAGTACCTCCTGAACCTGAGGGCAATTCTTCAGTATCTTGGTGTTTCCACAGGGAACATGGAGGACGGCAGCTTCCGGTGTGACGCTAACATCAGTATCCGGCCCGTGGGCAGTACCGAGTACTTTACCAGGACTGAAATAAAGAATATGAACAGCTTTCGGGCGGTCTACCGGGCCCTTGAACACGAGATTGAGAGACAGATTAAAGTTGTTGATGAAGGCGGCAGAGTGGTGCAGGAGACCCGCGGTTGGGTTGAGGAACGTGGTGTTACGGTCTCGCAACGTACTAAGGAGTTCGCCCACGACTACCGCTACTTTCCCGAGCCTGACCTACCCCCTCTCTCCATAAGCAGGGCGTGGGTGGATGATGTCAGAGAGCGTCTCCCGGAGCTACCGGGGTCGAGGAGGGACAGGTTTGTCAGCCAGTACGGTCTTCCACTGTATGACGCTAGTCAGCTCACCGCCTCCAAGGCCACCGCTGACTTTTTTGAAAATGGGCTCAATGCCGGTGAAATTACACTCAGCGGGGCAACTGCTAAAGCCAAGGTAATCGCCAACTGGATGCTGGGCGACATGACCGGCCTTCTAAATGCCTCCGGCGTGGAGCTTGAGGACTCAAAGATTACTCCACAAAGCCTGATGGAGTTCACCAATTTGATTGAAGCGGGGACAATTAACGGCCCCGCGGCCAAGATGGTATTTGAGGAAATGTTCAAGTCTGGCAAGGGAGCTATGATAATAGCTGAGGAGCAGGGTCTGACACAGATAAGCGACACGGGCCTTTTGGACACGGCCGTGGCAGGAGTTATTCATGAGAACCCACAAGCAGTTCAAGATTTCCTTGGAGGTAAGGAGACAGCCATTAAATTCCTGGTTGGGCAGGTCATGAAAGAGACCAGGGGTAGGGCTAATCCAGCAATGATAAATAAGATTCTTCTGGAAAATCTTGGCACAAAGGTAAGTGGATAATGGACTCCTTTTTTCAGGCAGCTCAGATTCTGGTTTCCATTCTACTTGTGGCCCTCATCTTGATCCAGATTAGAGGGCAGGGATCTGGTTTCTTCGGTTCGGGTCAGGCCTCGTTTCGTACCAGACGGGGCGTTGAGAAAACTCTGTTCCAGTTAACGATAGCGCTGGCGGTGGTATTCACGCTCCTGGCCATATTTAGCGCCATACAACCTTCCTGGTTGTTCTAGAACTTTCCGTGCATACCTAGAGGTATATTCAGGGTGACTCTTTGATAACCCTTACCACGGATTTTGGAACTAGCGACTCCTATGTTGCAGAGATGAAGGGTGTCATTCTGCAACTCAACCCAGGGGTGGTTATTGTGGATGTTTCCCACCACATCGAACCTCAGGACGTGGCTCAGGGTGCCTTTGTACTGGGTTCTGTGCGCCATTCCTTTCCCAAGGACACTGTGCACGTAGCTGTGGTTGACCCTGGCGTGGGGACGTCACGCCGAGCCGTGTTACTGGTTACGCCCGGCGCCCTATTTTTGGCTCCCGACAATGGACTCCTTACCTACGCGCTGAGGGATAGCCAGGAATACCGTGCTGTTGCTAGGAGTGCAACATTTCTGGATCTGATGGATGTACCTGTACCATTGGATTGCCTTGCTTACGGTCTGTCCAATCCTGACCTGTGGTGCGACCCTATCAGCGATACCTTTCATGGCCGGGATATATTTGCATCAGTGGCTGCGCACATGTCCATGGGTACTGTGCCTGAGGAAGTGGGAGAGCCATTGGAGTCCCTAGTGTGTCTGTGCATTCCTCATATGCAACGGAATGGGGATACTCTCATGGGCCACGTCGTTCAAATCGATGGGTTTGGTAACCTGATAACCACTATAGAAGGAAATGCCCTGTCTCAAAACAATGTAGGAGTGCTGATAAAGGGTCGTAGTATACAAGGTGTGAGCCGGTCTTACGCTGAAAGCTATGGTCTGCTTGCCATTGTCGGAAGCCACGGTAATTTGGAGATTTCTGTAAAGGACGGCAGCGCAGCTCAGGAGTTGAATGCTCAGATGGGAAACGAGGTGGTAGTGGAGTTTTTGTCCTCGGCCTGAGACTTTCTACAACCCCAGATTGCCTGGGTTCATTATGTCGCGGGGGTCAAGGGCCGTTTTGATGCCACGCAACACATCCATACCAGCCCCAAGTTCTCTTGGCATCAGATGTGCCAACTTCACTCCGACACCGTGCACGTACTCCATAGAGCCGCCCATGTCCTGGGCAAGAGTGACGATTTGGTTTACGGCCTCGTCCAGATGGACGCCCTTCAGGGCTATGTCAACCAGGATTACGGAAAATAGCTCGGGGTGAGTCCACAGGGCATACTCCCGCACCTGCAGGCCGCTACGCGAGGCTATCTCTTGACAGTGGCGGCGATACTCCAACACTTGTGAGGCTGGGATGGCAACGTGCGGGTATGCGGTTGTTCTTGGCCAGTCTTGGTGGGGCCAATCTTTCACAGGCTTGTCTATGTACCGTTCCTTGTATCGGTACGCTGAATCGTGGCGGGTGTTCCAGTACTGCTGGGTTGCGGCAGGGCCTATGTCTTCCCCATTGGAAGCGTCGCAGACCGCCAATGTCCTTGTAATCTGTGCCTCGACCTCCTCTGCATATCCCTCAAACATCAGGTACATCCATATTTTATACGAGATAGGTGAGTCGTCCGAAATGAGACCTTTAGTGTCGGAGGGTTCTTCTGTTAGGTCTATTAGGGCTGGCTTTAGGCCAAGTGAGAACATCTCCATCATGGCGTTGAAGCCGTCCTCAAAGCTGGGAAAGGCGATGGTCTTGAACAGGCGTGATTCCGGCAGACGGAAGACTCTGAGGGTGGCTTGAGTTATGATGCCAAAGACTCCCTCGGCTCCGATGAAAAGAGAGTGGAGGGATGGCCCAGCCGAGGTCTTTGGCACTGCCCTGGTCTGTACGATATCCCCGTTTGGCAGCACAATCTCCAGTCCAAGCACCTGGTCTCCCATGGAACCGTACTTGGCTGCCCTGTATCCAACGCCATTGGTGGATATAGCGCCTCCAACGGTTGCTATGGGTACGCTGTACGGGTCGTGACCCAGCATCAGCCCTTCTTTGTTGAGTGTAGTGTTAAGGTCAGCCAGAACGGTGCCTGCCTCCACGGTTGCTGTTCTGTCCTGGGAATTCACATCTACAATACCATTCATCTTCTTCAGGTCTATGGCGATGCCGCCCTGGAGCGGCGTGATGGCCCCCATTATTCCTGTGCCTCCACCGTAAGGCACCAGCGGTATCCGTTCTTCGTAAGCCAGCTTGACTATTTGCGCTACCTCGATGGTGGAAGAGGGTCGTACCGCGGCATACACCAGCGGTGTAGACACGCCTGGCTGTCCACTCCTCCAGCGCCCAAAGGCATCCGAGGAGTATGCCTCAAGGGAGGACTCATCCAGGAATACGTCTTCGGGCCCCACGATGCTTTTCAGAGTTTCCAAAGCTGACAGTGCAATCACTGTGTGTTCCTTTGTCGTGTGTCAGACCCAGATGATAATTGGGACTGATGCTGGTTATGACGGTCAGCCTAGGCCCTTGAATCTCCACTTAGTGCCATCGGCGGAGTCCTCTAGGATCACGCCCAGCTCTTCCAGTTGATTGCGTATGGAGTCGCCCATCTGGAAGTTGCGTTCGGCCCGAAGCTGGGTGCGGGTTTCCACAAGAAGGCATATGAACGGATAGGCATCATTGTGGTCTGAACCGGACTGTTCATTCATGGACAGTCCGAGGACCGATGCCATCTCACGCAAAGCTCGCTGAGCCCCACCTACGGCCGTACCTGTCTCCTTTTGACGATTGATCTCATGTGCGAGGTCAAACATGGCGGCTAGGGCCTGGGGGGTGTTTAAGTCGTCATCCATGGAGGCGATGAAGCGGTTGTGATAGGTCTCTACGTTTAGCTGCCCTTCGTCGTCATCCTCATCGGTGTTGCTTCTCAACGCATTGAGCAACCGCTCCAGCGCGCGGGAGGCAGAGGATATTCCCTCCTCAGTATACATGAGAGGGCTTCTGTAGTGGGACGAAAAGAAGTACATTCGGAGCGTGTCAGCGCTATGAGCATCAAGGGCATCACGGCAACTGATAAAGTTGCCTGTGTGACGTGTCATCTTTTCGCTGTCATCATCTGGGAGCCGCAGCAGGCCGTTGTGTACCCAGAAGCGTACGAATGGCGAATCCCCGGTGTAGACCTCAGACTGTGCGATCTCATTCTCATGGTGTGGGAAGATGACGTCCTGGCCACCACCGTGAATGTCTATCTGATTTCCCAGAAGGCTCATGGACATGGCCGTACACTCTATGTGCCAGCCCGGACGTCCCAGACCCCAGGGAGTTGGCCAAGCTGGCTCTCCCTCTTTGGATGACTTCCATAGGGCAAAGTCCATTGGGTCTTCCTTGCGCGGGTCAATCTCTATACGGGAGCCGGCCCTCATATCCTCTATCGGACGTCTGGAGAGATGCCCATAGTCCTTGAAATTACGCACCCTGAAGTAGACATCGCCATCCACTACGTAGGCGTTATTCTTTGCTATGAGGTCCTGGATAATCTCTATCATTCGGTCTATGTATTCCGTAGCCCGGGGATAATCGTGGGCACGTTGCACTCCAAGCTCGTCTATCTCATGGAGGAACCGTTCGATATAGTGATTTGCCAGTTCGCCTATGCTGGTCCCGCCCCTTTGCGCCACCTCAATAATGCGGTCCTCAATGTCCGTGAAGTTTTGGACATGGTGAACACGGTGCCCCTGGTATTCCAGGTATCGGCGAAGTACGTCGAAGAATACGTACGATAGGGCATGGCCTATGTGACACGGGCCATACAGGTTTGGGCCACACACATATATGGCAACCTGGTCTCCCAGTGGGGTGAATTCCTGCTTCTCACCGGAAAGCGTGTCGTACAGTTTCATACGTTGTCCTCTATAGTGGCAATTGCCATGGCTGCTATTCCATCACCGCTGCCGGTAAAGCCCATACCATCGGAGGTTGTGCTTTTGACGTTCACCTGCGATTGGTGCAGACCCAGAGATTCGGCAATTACTTGGCGCATATTTTCTGAAAACGGGGCTAATCTGGGGCGCTCGGCGATTATTGTAGCATCGAGGTTTGTTATATGCCATCCTTGTTGCTCCAGAAGCCCGGCAGCATGTTGCAGAAATCGCATGCTGGATGCACCCCGGTACTGAAGGTCGGAGGAAGGGAAGTGCGCTCCTATGTCGCTAAGGCCGGCGGCCCCCAGCAAGGCATCTACCAGTGCGTGAAGCAGAGCATCGCCATCGCTATGTCCTGCCAGCCCAGCCTCAAAGTCTATCCTGACGCCGCCAAGCCATAGAGGACGGCCATCCTCCAGTCTGTGGGCATCATATCCTATGCCGGTGCGAACGGACATAATAAACTCCAGTGCAAAGGAATATCATAATCCCCCTACTTCTAGGGTAGGTTCTCAGGCTTGCTCCTATTTTTGAGAATAACCTCAGCCAGATGCAGGTCCGCCTGTGTGGTTACCTTAATGTTTTCCACAGATCCAGTGAATGTGCTTACCGGGTGCCCCAGTCTCTCAACCAAGGAAGCGTCATCAGTTACCCCATCAAGGTCATGCTGGTACGCTTCCTGAAGTATTTTGTAATGAAATACCTGTGGTGTCTGCACGGCCAATAAGCCCTCTCTCTGCAGGGTCTCCAGAACTAAACCCTCTTTCACCTTCTTAACAGTGTCGTTCACGGCGACGGTTGGGACGGCGGCTCCAGTCTCCATTACGTTCTCCAACCCCAACTCAATCACCTCCCTGGTAACGCAGGGTCTTGCCCCATCGTGTACCATTACCCACTCGCAATGCGAGAGGTGTTGCAGACCTGCCTTCACTGAGTCCTGGCGGCGTTGGCCACCGGTGCAGACGTGTTTCAGCTTCACCCACCCTTCCTGGGATGCTAGGGCTCGTCCCTTCTCGATGTTGTGCTTACCAAGAACCAGGATAATCTCATCCACTAGAGTAGATTCTTCGAAGACTGAAACGGTGTGGGCTATCAGTGGCCTGCCGAGGATGGGTTCAAAGACCTTGTCTACGGTGACCATGCGCTGACTTAGGCCTGCTGCGACAATCACCACTCCTATGCGAGAATTGGTGCTATATCCGGCAGGAGGAGTATCCATATGAGTTACCACCTAGTTCTCCTGAGGCTGAGCGAATATGATGCGACCTGCGGATGTCTGGAGTACCCGTGTAATCGAGACTTCTAGGTGGGAGTTGAGGTGTCTTTTACCGCCTTCCACAACCACCATTGTGCCGTCATCAAGGAAACCTACGCCTTGGCCAAATTCTTTGCCCTCCTGAATGATACGCACTACCATTTCCTCACCCGGAAGCACAACCGGCTTTAGGGCGTTGGCAAGCTCGTTGATGTTGAGCACCCCTATGCCCTGAAGCTCGGCGACGCGGTTCAGGTTAAAGTCTGTTGTTAGAATCTGAGCCTTCAGGCTCTTGGCCAGCTTTACCAGCTTAGCATCTACTTCTGAGTCATCATGGGCGTCCACATCCAGGATTTGAATAGGCACCTCGGCTTCCTTGCGTAGCTTGTTCAGCATTTCAAGGCCACGACGTCCGCGGTTGCGCCTGATGGCATCATTGGAGTCAGCGACATGTCTTAGTTCGTCAAGGATGAACCTGGGAATTACCATGGTTCCATGAACAAAGCCTGTCTTGCTTATGTCGGCGATCCTTCCATCTATGATTGCGCTGGTGTCCATCAAGACACGTCCGGTTGGGTTGATTCTGCCGGAGAATGCGTCGCGTCTGGAGTGTTCCGGTAATAGCTGGTAAAGCTCTTTCTGCTGCGAGACCATTATCACAAGGCCAAGAGACCCTAGTATGGTGCTTAGAGCAATTGGCACTGCCACTCCGGGCCATCCTGGTAATCTGGCAAAAGCTACCGATAGCAAAGCCGCCACGGTGAGCCCAACTATCAGCCCCACAGTGGCTGACACCAATGCACTGAAGGTTATGTCTGCAAATGCCCTACGGAGTCTGGTCATAAGGGGAAGAATCAGATAAGAAGTAAGAATTGATCCGAAGGCCACACCAAGGATCAGACCTCCAGGACCCCAGGGAATAAAATCAGGATTATTGCTGGTGCCGCTTACAAGTGTTCCTGCGCTCCATCCAACCAACCCTGCGATCAGGGCACCAGCAAGCCGATACCACCACTTTACCCCCATTTATTTTTCTCCGCCTCCTCTCCTTCAGTAGCTAACTGTGACAGTCATGTGGTGCCTTGCAAAAGCTTGAGGATAATTACATTAATCTTAATATATCATAGAAAACTTTTAACTAAGTCTCCGTTTGAGTAGAGATTATACAACAGAGGTAAAGACGTTATCAGAAAAGGCTGTGTTAGAATTACTTGCTGATCCACTTTGGCAGACGTTTTATGGCTTGCAATCGTTCGCTGTCACCGATCTTGGCGCGTTTCAGAGCGCCTGGCATGAACTCCACAGTTCCGTCGTACGTTTTTCGATCCACGGGATATGGATAACCGTCCTTGCTTCCGTGGGCGGAGGTGTAAATTGCCGGCTCAATTGTGTTTGATGGAATGCCATACACCAGTTCGGCTACTAGTCTCAGTGTGAGTACCGTTTTTTGCCATACTCCCTCAAGTGCTAGAAGTCCCTCAAAATTAGCTGATTTGCGCTCATTAGGTGGGGAATAGTATCTTGGATATTCGGCTTGGTTTGATACCATCTAGGCCCACCGATTTCAGGCGGCCCATGCTCTGCATGATGGATTCAGCCCTCTCTTCCTCGGCTATTTGTGCCACGGTAGAACTGGCCTTGACGCTTTCGACGGTCACTAGGTTCAGGATAGCCCCCTTTGCCTGAGAGATTATGGCCGCGTGTGTCTCACACACCATGTCTGACACACTCTCTAACTAAGCCAGTGATACCTTCTGGGATACCTGTTGGTTTCATTAATGGCCTGTTGTACCACGGCCCGATCTCGCTGCGGTGTGAAGAAGAAAGAATGGTGATAGAGTTGATAGCCATCCTGCAAAGTGGAGGTGTCTACCTTGGCTGTCATGCGGCTGGCATATACGAGATGCGATAGGTTTTCGCCAACCTTATTGATCGAAGATTCTATCTCGCTCGGTGCCTTGAGGGATGTTTTGCCCTTGACTCTGGCCACGTAGAGCTAGGACTCTTTTCCATGCCCCTTAGCCCCTCTTGAAGCTCACCACGGACGTCTGTGGTAACCCTGTGTGTGCCAGTTAGCTTATAACGCATCCGAGGGCTTGCAACCAGTTGGGGTCAGACAACTGGTTGAGCATTGCCTGATGGCCGTGTTCCTCAACCATGGCCAGAGTTATGGCTCTTCCAGCGAATGGTGAAGCTGTGTACCGTATTCTCGTAGGTTGACATAGAGGTCTTAATTGTATAATGCCTGAGTGTTGTATGGTATGGAAGCCAGCGATGGCAGTATTGATAGGTTTGTGCGTGGGAACTTGACCCTCTCTCTTACCTAACCTATGATGAGGATGCCGGGGTGTAGCGCAGGGGCAGCGCGCCTGGTTTGGGACCAGGAGGTCGGGAGTTCAAATCTCCCCACCCCGACCATATCCCACAGTTGGCAAGGCGGTCGTTGTTTCTATTGCACATCGCTCAACGACTGCTTTCAGACTTCAGTGCCCAAGTTATGCCTTTCGATCCCAAAATAGCCACGGGCCATTTTTACTCTAACAATGCTGTGGAATTGGGCTTCCATGCGGCTAACGTGTATATTGGCACAGATACTGTTTTATATGGAGTAACCATGGTTTATGCAGAGGAGGACTGGCTGTGCCGGTACCTGGCATACTTTAGGTCTACCACAACTCTGGAGACTTCGATTGTGAGTCCCATGGACGAGATAATCGATAGCCTGAAAGAGGGTTATACACGGGCCAATGAGGTGATGCGGGCTGCAAAGACTAGGTATGGGGCGCAACTAATGTGGATTGACATAGAGACCCTCGATAGAGCTGGACAGTGGAATGCCGTTGGGCGGTTTCATCCCGAGGACTTTGAATAGTGCTTGTTAGTAATTGAGGCATACCAGAGAGATGGGATGTGTGTGCTCTACTTCAGAATACTGTCTATCATCACCGCTACAAATAGCAGACTCAGGTAGACGCCCGAATATTTGAACAACGACCATGGCGCCGGCGAGCTTGGACGGCGCAGCAACCGGGTTCCCATCCACACGAAAACCAGATCCATCGCTATCTCTACTACAACTACAAAAACTACAAAATAAAAGGCGCCCAAAAGGGTCGCAAACTGGAGCCACAACGAGACTCCTTCCGTACCAGCCACGTAAGTCGCTACCCATCTGGCCGCTGATTGTGGCCCTCGATAGGCGGTCAGGAGCATGTCTGTCCCCGTTGGTTCCACAAGGAAAGTTCCGCGGCTTCCATGTTTGGGACTGGCTATTCCAGGGACTGTTCTATGCTGCGGTCCAGGCTGTCAGGTGACAAAGACGATGCGAGAGTTGCCAGAGCAGCCAAATCGTGTGCAATGCTTTGAGCGCATGACAGTTGGGGAGACAAACTGCTTTGCCGAATGAATCGTTGCCTTGGACCAACTCGTAGCACGGCCGTCTAAGGGCAGTTTCCTCTTTAACACCTACCATCACTGAAGCGGCGTAACTCCACTCGATAATCCGCTGTCGGTTGTCAAGCCTCTCCCTGATGAACCACTACTCTGACCTGTCATACGCCACCAGAGTTTATTACATTGCACCATAGTGTGAATAACTTCACAGTTGCCAGTAGCGAGTGGGTCGTCCGACTTCATCTTTGAGCGTCGTCGATGTAGAATGGAGCGAATATTATTGACGCAGCTTGTGTACCGCATGCACAGGCTATGAGAGGCTCTTGGTATGCTCGATGCTGAAGTCAAGAAAACTGTTCTGCGAATGTTCACATATGGGCTCTACGCTCTGACAGTTCCTGACCTGCCGAACGGTCATGCTGCCACTGTTAATTGGGTAACACAGAGCTCCTTTGAACCTCCTCTTCTAGCGATATCAGTGGAAAAGGTAAGTAGGACTATCTCACTTCTGCGGCAGAGCGGAGTGTTTGCTGTAAATGTGTATGGTTCAGACCACGGTGGACTGGCAGGGCAACTTGGCAGGAGATTTGCTAACAAACCCGACAAGTTTCAGGGAGTTCCTTGGAGTACGGACATCACTGGTTCACCACTCCTTGACGATGCCCTTGCATACGTTGAATGTCGCGTGAATGGCGAGGTGGAATCGGGCGATTCTGTGATCTTCGTTGGTGAAATTGTGGGAGTCGGCGTTCTCAAACCTGGTGACCCATTGACTATGAGGGACGCTGGTTTTAAACACGCAGGCTGATTAGGGGGCAACTGACGGACCAGGGGTGAAGGTAACGCTGGCTATTTAATGCACGCTAGCAGGTAGTTAACATAAAGTATTAAGTGCGACTATGATATGTGTAGGTTGACTGGTTCACCAAAAACTAAAGGCAGAGAATGTGACACATAGATATTTGACGGAAATCAAACTACCATAGGAATGATTGTCTGCATGGCCTAGTGTCAGGCCAGAGATTCCAGAGCAAAACTACATTCAGGAGATGTCTTATGCAATCGGTCAGAATGTATACAGGGGAAGACGGACGGACACATTTTGCGGAAGCGGAACTTCTGTTTAACCCGATTCAAGAAGCACAGCGCACCGACGTTAAGGCGGCTCAGGCCATACAGTTTGTGTACCAGCCACCCGGCTTTGTCATTGACATGCACCCTGCTCCACGGCGACAATATGTCGTCACGCTACAAGGCCAGGCGGAGATTGAACTGGGCGATGGAACCAAGCGCAGGTTTGGGCCGGGGGATGTTCTGCTATCCGAAGACTTGAGCGGAGAGGGCCACATCACGCGTATTGTAGGAGATGTGGCCAGGATTTCCGCCCAGATATCCGTCCCGGAATAATAGACGCTTTGTAATGGAAGTGTGGGTAGCTTGAGCACACACACTTCGCGTAGTTTGTAGGCTGGTGCATCTCTTTAAATCTTCTCCGGAGTGGCCTGTACACCAGAGCTGTGCGGATGGATGGTGGCTTCAGTGGCCGTGCCTTGGCATCGTTCTCGGCTTCTACAATAAGCCATGCTGTGGTACCCGTCGTTGTAGCCCCACTCAGCATTGGTGAAAAATGTACTCCTGCACGCAGGAACTCTTCAAACATGTTGTTTCAGGCATGTTCCGTAGGTGTACGAGGTGCTTGTATCATGTATCTTTGCATGTTTGAACCATCCTAACTCGACGTGCTTTTCTAACGAGAGCGGCATTATGCACATCGCCGGTTAACGCTATATATTAGACTGTCAACCTACGGGATACTACCCGTAAATCCATGTTACCTACGGGGTGATCAGTGGCATTAGGCTGTGGTGACGGCGGCTCCGTGGTTTTTCTTGAGCATATATGTGAGCGGGATGGTAATTAGTATTGTTGCTAGTGTTGCGTAGATAGCTATGTCGTAGGAGCCTTTGGTGTCGAATATCCAGCCGTAAAACAC